>Ga0307505_10000054_pt1 | contig 141133 bp, 130 predicted proteins | sample 23_S_MG_FD_202183 | JGI IMG/M metagenome (GOLD analysis project Ga0307505, IMG submission 202183) | Soil microbial communities from Populus trichocarpa stands in riparian zone in the Pacific Northwest, United States - 23_S | ecosystem: Environmental > Terrestrial > Soil > Riparian zone >...
CGCAAGCTCATTCATATCGCTTTCGGAGTGCTGAAGTCGGGTAAAGCATTTGACCCCAATCATCAACTCTTATTTAACTCCCGCTCTTGATTTTCAAGACGGTATCTCACATCCGGCGGCGAAGCCGGACCAACCACTGCGAAGCCGAACCAAACCACTTTTAGGGCAAAACATGTGCGGGGAGTATCAGCGACCTGGAGTTACGACTTGCGGCGCCAGGGAAAGCTCCACAGTCGGCGCGCCGAGAGGAGGAGGGAGAAGATTGCGACCACCTGGAGTGTGATGAGCGTCCAGACCCAAAAGAACATGCCGCTGGAGTTTGCGATCCTGCCGCCGACAAGACCTCTCCCCATCATGTGGAAAACAGGGACGCCGGACCCAAGAATCGATCCAAGCAGGATGATGATGTAACCCGATCGCCGTCCGGCGAGCACGAGCGTTCCGAACAGCCACACGACCATTATCAGCACGCCAGTGACATTCCTTGGTCCACCAGGTTCAAACCCGCGGACGATGTCGTCTGACAAGTGAAACGTCATGAAGAGGATCGAGAGCAGCGAAGTGACCGTTAACATTACGTTGTCTTTCATTTGAGTTCGCACTCTACAGTCTTTGAAGTTTCAAGTCTCCACAGACTGTAATGAGATTGTAAAAAGTTGTATCGAGGATTTATTCGATGAAGCGATAACCGAGGCGATGCACAGTAATGATGTGCTGCGGTTCGGAGGGATCAGGTTCGATTTTCTGACGCAGCTTCGCGATATGGTTGTCGACCGTACGCGTGATGGGATTGCTCTCATAACCCCAAACTTCGTCGAGCAGTTGATCGCGTGTGACGATCTCGCCGTTGTGCCGGATCAGATAACGCAAGATCTCGAATTCGCGCGGTGAGAGATCTAGTGCCTGGCCGCCTTTGCGCGCCACGTATTTCTTGAAGTTCAACTCCACATCGCCAAACGAAAAACTTTCCATTTCGCCGACCTGTTTGCGAGCCCTTCGCAAATGCGCCCTGATTCGCGCCAGCAGTTCCTTGATGCTGAATGGTTTGGTCACGTAATCATCTGCGCCAACCTCCAGGCCGACCACCTTGTCAGTTTCCTCACTCCGAGCAGTCAACATCAGAATCGGAATTTCAATCCCGCGAGCACGCAAGGTGCGGCACACATCTAATCCGCTCATCACAGGCAGCATCACGTCGAGCAGGATGATGTCGGGCTTTTCAGTCGCGGCCTTTTCCAACCCTTCCTTCCCATCGCGCGCGACAGCGACTTCGTAGCCTTCATACTCGCAGCTATCTTTCAGCCCGAGAATCATGTTGGGCTCGTCTTCGATGATCAGAACTTTAGCCAACTGTTTCTCCTAGACACTCGTTTCTCCGTTTCTTCCCGCGAGCGGAAGCAGGATCGTGAATCTACTTCCCTTACCAACGTCGCTTACAACCGTGATCGTTCCCTTATGAGCTTCAATAATGTGCTTTACCAAAGATAAGCCGAGACCACTGCCCTTTACATCATGGACCAGCCCATTTCCCACACGATAAAACTTCTCGAAGATCTTTGCCTGTTCTGCGCGTGGAATCCCGATGCCGCGATCGGCGATCTCAACAGACAGATCAGTTCCGCGCCGGTCCGTGGTGATCGAAAGCTGCTTCACTTCGCGTGAATACTTAATCGCGTTATCAAGCAGATTCGAGATCGCCTGCGCCATCGCCTCGCGGTCCATCAATACCGGCGGCAGATCGGGCTTTACGTTTGTTTCGATTTGAAAGCCGGAATTGGTGATCTGATAGCGGTAGCTGGAAAGCACGTTCTCAATCACGTCTGCCATATCGCCGTCGGCGAAATTATACGTTTTCCGTCCGGCCTCGATTTTTGAGAAGTCGAGGATGTTATCGATCACCTTGTTCAAGCGCTGGCTTTCATGACGCATGACCCGGTAGTACTCGAGCCGCTTCTCTTCATTCTTAACGCGGCCCAGTTCGAGAATTTCAGAAAACAGGCTGAGCAGCGATAGCGGTGTCTTTAGTTCGTGCGAGACATTGGCGACGAAGTTTGCTTTCGCCTGTGCGAGACGTGCCTCGCGATCGGTAGCGCGTACCGTGAGGGCGATGCCACAAAGTAAGAGCACTAGCACGAAGACAGTTGCAATAACACTATGCAATAAACTGTCGCGCCCGAGGTCGTCGAGAGTTGCATTCTTGAGTCCGATTCCGGCTTTCCAATTGGAGAATGGGCGATCGAAGTTGTCTTCGAGTATGTATCCGTACCTGGCCGTGCCGTTTGAATAAAGCACGCGTTGATTATCGTCGGTAATCGTAATGGCTATGCCGGTTGGTGTGATGGCGGCCTTCACACTGCTGGCCAGCAAGTCATCGCTGACGAAACGTTCATTCAACAAGACACCCGCAGAACCGTTCGAAAGAAATATATAAACTCCTTCACGCTCGTGTGCGAATAAATAGTTGCGCTTGTCGTCGAGAAAATTTTGGGCCGTTAGCGACCTGTCAAATAGAGAGCGGATATGAGCGTCTGCCGTGTCTTTCTCGAACCGCTGCACGCCATCAGGAGACGAAAGTTGCGGGCTGCCGATCGGGTTCAATGTTTGCGCCGCGACGTCCTCCAGGCGTCGTTTCATCTGGAGCTGTACGTTGGCTAATCGCTGGCGCAGGGTGTCTTTGTACGCGCCCTTGGTTTTGTTCTCGAGCTCGGTAAGCGATCGATACTGCAGAAACGTCAACCCCAGGACCGGAAGCAACACGCCTAGAGACACTAGTATCACCAACTTTTTGCGCAGCGATAGTTTGCGGATTGCGTCCCGGAACATACCGGGCGATAGCATACATCGAGACTCCCGAGAACGACGCCCACTCGCTCGCACTCAATTGTAAAAAGTTGTAACCACGGCTTTTCATTAGGCATCGAACTTGCTACTTCACCACGCGAGTGGAAATCGCCGCGCGACTGATTCATTTGAGTGCGGCCCAACAACGAGAAACATGACAAACAATACATTGCCTAAGAAGAAAGGAACCCCATCGATTAGCACACCTGGAACGCCTAACGGGAACCGGCCGGCTGATCCATCTGCCGAACAGTTAACGGAGAAGAATGTCGAAACCGTAACAAAACTCGAAGAGGCCGCCAGAGAGCAGCGGACACCCACAGATCGTCTGGCTGAGAAGATCGCGGGTTTCTGCGGCAGCATGACCTTCGTGTGGGTGAATGCTACATGGTTCAGTGCCTGGATTCTTCTTAACTCGCTTCCGGGTCTACCGCATGTCGATCCCTTTCCTTTTACTTTCCTGACGCTCGCCGTTTCTCTGGAAGCGATCTTTCTCTCTACTTTTATTCTCATCAGTCAGAATCTCGACAGCCGCGTTAGCGAAAGACGCAGCCACCTCGACTTGCAACTAAATCTGTTGAGCGAACAGGAAAACACGAAGATGATCCTCCTATTGCACGCCATCGCTGCAAAAGTGGGTGTTGACCTGACTCAGGATCCTTACTTAAAAGCGTTGGGTGAGGACACGCAGCCGGAAAGATTGATCGAACAAATCGAAGCGCGGGAAAACAAGTAGCAATGAAACAGGTTGGTACATTACGCCCCATTCATCACTACAGCTCTTCACCTCGTGGTCGAGTTCTTTGACTTGTCTTTAGTGCGTATGTTAGTAGATGAAGGACCAAGCCCGGACCGATATCCTCGCTTATGTTAATTCACATCTCTGAGTGACTCGCGATCCTCCTCTGCAATTCGTGCGCGACCAATATGAGGTGACGTAGAAACAAACCGAACGAGGTTGGCGAATGAAACGCATTTGCTTGTCGTTAAGCTATGGCGCAGTTTTAGTTTCACTGCTGTTTACCCCGATGTACCTTTCCTGCGCCGATCGATCACAGAATCGCAGTGTGTCAGTCCTTTATGCTGGTTCTCTCGCCACGGTTATGGAAAACGGGTTGGGACCGGCCTTTGCTAAAGCAAGCGGATATGCCTATCAGGGTGAGGCACAGGGATCGTTGGCGGGCGCCCGCATGATCCACGATGGTCTAAGGACCCCGGATGTTTTTATTAGCGCGGATCCATCCGTTAACCAGAACGTGTTAATGGGTGACAAGAATGAAAACTTTGCGACGTGGTTTTTGACGGTTGCCTCCTCGCAACTCGTGCTTGCTTACAGTCCGCAAAGTAAATTCGCGGACAAGTTCCAGGCTGCAGCGGCAGGTACGATTCCATGGTATGAGGTTCTTAAGACTCCCGGTTTGCGTTTCGGAAGAGGCGACCCGAGAACCGATCCGAAGGGATACCGAACCCTTTTCCTTTTCGACCTGGCTGCCAAACACTACAAACTACCGGAGCTCACTGGCTTAATCGGTGACCCAATAAATCCCGATCAAGTGTTTCCGGAAATCGTTCTTTTAGCGCGCGTTCAATCAGGACAATTCGACGCTGGGATCTTCTATAAGCATGAAGTGGTCGCGCATAAGTTGCCGTTCGTCAGCTTTCCGCCCGAAATAAACTTGAGCGATCCACAGTTTTCCGCGTTCTACGCACAAGCTTCGTATACAACACCTACGGGTGAGCGCGTTACCGGCGCGCCGATTCTCTTCACCGTAACGATTCCAAAGACGGTACATAACAAGGCTGCCGCTGAGTCGTTCGCGCGATTCCTGCTCTCTTCAAACGATTTACTTAAGGAGTATGGCTTCGGCACTGTAGACCGTCGAGTTGGCGGAGATATCAACCAGGTTCCGGCAGAGCTACGCAGTTTTAGTTCGGGAAACTATCAACCATGACGCGGTCCATCAAACCCACCTTTGTAATCTTCGGCGTCCTTGGCGGCTTGCTTTTGCTCGGCCTCGTGCTGCCGATCGGGAACCTGCTGATTCACGCCGACTGGCCCGGCTGGGTTGCCGCGTTACAGGAGCCTGGCGCCGGCAAAGCGTTATGGATCTCCGCTCAGACGTCCGCGATCTCAGTATTTATTATGACGGTCTTCGGCGTTCCGCTTGGATACTTACTCGCCCGCGGTAAACTCCGAATCCAACAGTTCTGGATCGGTCTGGTTTTTCTGCCGATGGTCGTTCCCGGTCTCGCGGGAGGAATTCTTTTATTACTGACCTATGGTCCTTATGGAACGATCGGTGGCCCGCTTGAGCCATGGCACATCGCCTTAACCAACAATCTGGCCGGGATTGTTTTGGCCCAACTTTTTGTATCTGCTCCATTCGTCATCATATCGGCGTATGCGGGATTCTCCAGCGTCGATCCGAAACTGGAGATGGCGGCGGCCATGCTCGGCGATTCACAGTGGGATATATTTCGTCGTGTCTCGCTGCCTCTCGCCTGGCGCGGAATCGCGGCGGGCATTACGCTCGCGTGGATTCGTGCGCTCGGCGAATTTGGAGCAACACTAATTTTGGCCTACAACCCGCACACTCTCCCGGTCTACCTATGGGTAAGGTTTGAATCCAATGGTTTGCGGGGGGCGCTGCCGATAGCCTCGCTACTCGTGCTTCTCGCAGCGGTAGCAATCGGAGTGTCGATGCTCTTCAGTCGTCTAACTGGTTTTGCGGAGCCACGAGCGGAAGCGAACACACAGGCGGAAGGTTAACATGGGATCACTACTCCGAGTACGTTTACGCAAACGGGTTCGCTCCAATCCGTCTTCGAAATTCCAACTTGAAGTAGAGTTTTCTGTAGCTCCAGGCATAACCGTGATTGTGGGCCATTCCGGAGCTGGTAAAACGACTATTCTGCGCTGCCTCGGAGGTCTCTGCGATCCTGAAGAGGGACAGATTGCCATTGGCGATCATCTCCTTTTTGATTCGGTGCGGAGAATCAATGTGGAGTCGGCGCGGCGCGGGGTCGGCTTTGTCTTTCAAGACCTGGCTCTTTTTCCTCATCTGTCAGTTGAGAACAACGTGATGTACGGCCTTCGCCGTTTGGAAGCGGCTGAACGGCAGCGGCGAATGGTGGAAGTCCTGCAGGCTTTTCAGATTGAGCATCTCGCTAAGAGATATCCGCGTCAGATTTCGGGCGGCGAACAACAGCGGGTTGCTTTGGCTCGATCGCTCGTCACCGAACCTTCAGTCTTACTCCTCGACGAGCCGTTGTCCTCTCTGGATCCACGGACGAAGGCCAATATTATCGATGACTTACGCCGGTGGAACGGCGCGCGAGGAATTCCAATCGTTTATGTCACGCATGACTATGAGGAAGTACTTGCGTTGGGAGATCGAGTAATTGCACTCGATCAAGGGCGGATCGTTGCCGAAGGATTGCCGCACGAGTTAATACCGGTTCTCCGCCGCCAGCAACTGGCCCAACCGACAAACTTCGAGAACGTGTTCGATGCTACCGTGGTTGAACTGCGAGAGCAGGAACATACGATGCTTTGTCAAATAATCGGAACCTCTATCCAGATAGAGGCCCTGCCGTCGTCTGTTCCAGTAGGCTCGGAAGTGCGCCTTGGCGTTCGGGCCGATGAAATCATGATTGCTGCTTCGCCGCCGGCGATTATCAATCAATGTTGCGTGTTCCGGGGAACAGTAAAGCAGCTTGATCGTATGGGCGCGACAGTTGAAGTTCGGTTTTCCTGCGGCGCCGACTTTCGTGCTCATTTAACTTCGCGTTCCGTTGAGTCTTTCGGACTGAGAGTATCCACTGAAGTGTGGATGATGATCAGGCCGCAAAGTTGGCACCTGGTCCGTCCCGCGCTTTCCAGAACGTTGCAGCGTTTGTTTGTTTTTGTTTGCAGTGGAAACACGAGTCGCTCTCCCATGGCCCAGGCGATCTGTAACGCCGAGATTGCCAGGAGGTTGGGAGTGTCACTGGAAGCATTGGACAGAGTGGGCATCAAAGCGATGAGTGCCGGCTTGAGCGCACGGTCCGGCGAACCTCTCACGGCAGAAGCCGAACGCGCCTTAGCGACGCTTGGCATGCCTGACGTCCAACACAGATCCGGCAACTTGACTCGCGGTTTAGTTCAAAAGGCAGAAGTCATTTTTTGCATGACCGAAGAGCAGCGGCAAAAAGTGATAGCACTCTTTCCGGAGGCTGCTTCGAAGATCCACTGCTTGCACTCACTAGGAGATATAGACGATCCCAGTGGTAAGGGAGATCCGGCTTTTTTAGAGCTGGCCGGCCATTTGGAACACTTGATCGGCGAACGGTTGAGCGCTCTTGGCATAACGGAAGCTGCGTAAAGTGCTGCCGCATGTTTGTTCGCGGATTCAAATTGGTAGTTTTCCTACTGACGTTATCCCTGTCTTCGTTATCGGTCTACTGTCAGCTTCCCTTCTACACCGATGATGCCGATGTTACCGATAAGGGAAAGTTTCACGTCGAGTTCTCCAACGAACACGATTGGCTGCAAAGATCTTCCCTTCCCGGAAAGAGGCAAAACACTTCCATTTTCACTCTCAATTACGGTCTCACCGATCGGATTGAACTCGGAGTAAACGCGCCCGTCATCAAAATCTTCAACGCGCGAGAATCACAGTTTGGCGATCCTTCGGGAATCGGCGACGTTCAATTTGGAGTGAAGGTCAAACTACGCGAAGAACGCGACAAGTCGTTACTTCCGGCAATGGCGGTTGTTTTCTATGCTGAAGCGCCAACCGGGAGTATCAGGAAACAAATCGGATCGGGTCTCGCAGATTACTGGCTGTACGGCGTAATTCAAAAATCCATCACCAAGCGAACCGTCGCCCGTTTGAATGGCGGAATTCTTTTCGCCGGCAACAGTTCGATCGGACTAATCGGTGTTGAAGCACGGAGAGGACAGGTCTTCACGGGTAACGGTTCACTAGTGCGAGACTTTACTAAGAAGCTGAAACTTGGTGTCGAAGTTTTCGGTGGGGTCACCAACGATTTCCGTTTAAGCCGAGGACAACTTGAAGGGCAGATTGGAGGCAGTTACTTCGTTCGCGACAACTTCGCATTCACCTTCGGTCTCCTCGGCGGCCGCTTCCCCGCCAGCCCTCGAGTCGGAGTCCATCTCGGCTTCACCTACGACTTCAACTAACTTTGGGCAGAGTGAAACTTCTACTTCTCAATAAGCCTGTCTACTTCGTCCAGTAGGTGATCGATTCCCTCCGGTTTGGTGAGATAGCTTTGCGCTCCTGCATCAAGCGCAGCTCGTTTGTCGTGTTCATACGCAGCGGCAGAATAGAACAGAATCGGAGTGGTCTTATCAAACTCTCGGATGAGGCGAGTCAGCTCTGTACCGGTCGTCTCGGGCATCCAGTTATCCAAAACGACAAGATCAAACCTTTCCCGCTTCAGTAGGTCTAGTGCCTCCGCGCAAGTCTCAACGCAGATCACGTCATGCCCGCCAGCTTGCAACATGGCAAAGACTAAATCCCGGGTGTCCGGGTTATCGTCCGCGCAGAGAATACGGCCTTTCAGAGGCTTCATTTATGACTCATTTGGTTATAGGGTGAACTTGGGAAAGTGGGGCACACTCTACGCGTGCATGGATAGGAAAGCAAGTAACGCGGTCTTAAATCTCTATTTGCCGATGAGCTTTGCCTTAAAGTCTTCTAAGACGGCTCCGCCGGCAACGCAGAGCCCTACGACGATTCTTCTTACGGTTATCAGCTTGACTCCCGATCGCACACACTTGCCAGACGTGCGGGCAGGGCGGTCACTGACTTTTGTGAAGCACAGAAGTGATGACCTCGCAGTCGCGCAGGGCGGAACCTCACTTAAGCTGTCCGAGCCTGATCTTTAATCCCGTCGTCAGCAACAGATCGTTCTGTTTGAATCCGCCGGGAGGGTCGGAGAGATAGCGATCGCTCAGGGTAACTTGCCAGGCGATGCGCCGGTTGATGTCCATCACGAGGGCGGCGTCGAAGTTGATGCGATACTCGCCACCCTCGGACAGATTCGGGAAGAAGAACAACTGCTCCTTGAACGACACGCGCGGGGTGAATTGATGGTCCAACGTCTGGCCCAGTTGAGCTTCGAGTGAGGTGCGATCGTTGTCGTCACCTTCGAAGAACTCGCGGCTCATATCCAGGCCGCCAAGCAGATCGAGCTTCGTACGCTCGTTGCGGATTGCGTGATAGCCGAGACCACCGCCGAGAACCCAACGAAGGTTCAGATCCTGCAGCCCGTTGTGCTCGAGATCGGTGAAGCCGTAGCCAAACCAGTCGCGATTGATATTGCGATCGTAACGCGCACCAAAGCGAAACGTATTCGCCACCGTGCGCGAGACTCCGTCACTGGTTTCCCGATTGTAGACCGCAGCACCGTATAGACTGGTCTTGTCGCGCAAAGTTTCGCGTGAAATCGCCATACCGAGCGCGAGATTGGTCGTGTGTGAGTTGCCTCGCGTGAGCGCGAGTCCGAGGTCGGCGCCACCGATCCACTGTTGCAGCAAACCAGGATTCAACGTGCTTTCGTAGAGTTGCTGCTCGGCTTCGGAACGAATGATCGTGATTGCCGATCGCTCAACGACGACCGGTCCGCTACTCGATCTGATCTCCGCCTGCCCCTCTTTCGCGCTAACCAGACCTGCGACCGTGCGCCCATCGGCAAGCGTCACGTAAAGAGTCTTATCACTGGTGACATTCGTGACAGTGTCCAGCGCAACGCTAACCTCGCCCACCAGATCGCTCTTGAACACGATTGTCTTCCCGTCTGACTTAACAATCGTGCCCGTCAAACGATCGCCGTTCTTGAGCAGGATCTGATCGCCGAGTGCTTCACCGGTCAGCACCACCAAAATGAGGAGCAGCGCAAAGAGTTGTTGTCTCATACCAGCGAAATACTGTTTTCCCTGATCCGGATCAATACCGAGAAATACCGATTTTGTTAGGCAGGATCATGTAGACCAAACCTAAAGGGTTCACCCCACGTGAAGGCTCAGGGTTTTCCTGAATTGACTCACGGTTTTTTGGAGGTAGAATCCGACACGACACAACCTCCTACCATTTCTCGTACAAGGATCTTTAACTTGACGCGTTAAAGATCAACACAGTACCCTCATCTTTACACACGCGGGGAGTTATCAAAGTACACAAGAAATGGAGAGTCAAATATGCACCTTTTCCCCAGGCGCACGAGCAATAAGCTGGGCGCACTGCTAGTCGGCGCCCTGATGTTTGCTCCGAGCGCCTTTGCCCAAACGCCTGCCCCCAAAACCGCAAATTCAGGTACCGTAGAACCCCTTCCCAAGGTACAAGCGCAAAAATCGTCCGCCAAAAGTCCGCTGCAAAGCTCAAGCATCAGCAGTGGCAAGATGTCTTCAGGTCTTAGTGGTCTCGACGAACCGGGACCAGCGGCAGCCTCGTTTACAAACGCAACCGCCATCACCATTACAGACTGTCCTAATCCGTGTCCCGCCAGCGGTCAGGCAGCATCGCTTTACCCGGCTCCTATTGTGGTATCCGGAGAAGTCGGTGTAGTGCAGAGAGTCTCCGTAACGCTGAATGGTTTCAGCCACGCCTTTCCGGCAGACGTAGACTTCTTGCTCGTGTCGCCTTCCGGCCGCAAGTCGGTCCTATTTTCTGACTTCGGCGCAGGCTCGCCTGGCGTTTCGAATATCAATGTCACGCTCGACGATTACGCCGCCAGACCGATACCGTCTACCGTTACCGGCAATACCGGTGTGCCGTTTGTAACCGGCAGCTATCGTCCGGCTAACTCCGGCACGACGGATCTTTTCCCGGCGCCGGCGCCCGCTGCTCCATACACCTACACGCTGTCGGCCTTCAACGGCGACGCTCCGAACGGCACGTGGAACCTTTACATCATCGACGACGCTAATCTTGATGGCGGCAGCATCAGCGGCGGCTGGACCATCAGCTTCGACGTTCGTCCACCGGCGCCAACCGCTGGCCAGATTCTCATCAGCGAGTTTCGCACCCGTGGCGCTGGAACAACACCGCCGGGATCTGACGGCAGCGCTGACGAGTTCATCGAAATCTACAACAACACCGATCAGAACATCACGATCATCGACGCGATTCCGGGCGCCGACCCGACATCTCCAACCGGCGCAGGCTGGCGTTTCGCTGGCGCGCAGGGCGCGGCTGAGACCACCTTCCTGGTGTTGCCTCAGACGTTATCGACGGCAGGACCTCTCGCTTTACCACCGCGCGGATATTTCCTGATCTCAACGCAACCTACGACGCCGAGTCCGGCAGGTAATACTTACAGTCTTTCGACTTACCCAACCGGAACCGGCATTACGGCTAGTGGCAGCGCAAACGTGTCCGTCAACCCGGCTTCGGCAACGGTTGGTTTTCTACCGGACGACGTCGGTATCGCAGTGTTTTCAACTGCGGCGGCGCTAACGGCAAACCGTTTGGATTCGGTGGGCTACAGTTCAGTCACCGCCACCGACTACAAGGAAGGAACGGGCCTTCCACCTGCTGCCGGTATTACCACGGCTGGTCAGCATAGCTGGACCCGCGTGCTTGCCAACGGAGCGCCGCAGGACACTGGCAATAATGCCGCGGACTTCGTGCTCGTCGATACGACAGCGGCGACGCTCAACGGCGTGGCTTCAAGTCTTGGTGCACCCGGACCGCAACGTGGACCAACCATGACGGCGTATACCACCACGAGTGCTCCAATCGAACATAACGCAGCGATGCCCGCTACGCTTATCGATCTACTCCAGCCGGCGTCGGCTGCTCCGAATCGAGTGCGCGACTTCACGCCGGTTACCAACGGCGCGAACGGCACACTCAAGATCCGGCGCAGATTTACCAACAACACCGGACTGCCAATCGTCGCGTTGCGCTATCGCATCGTGGCGATCACGACGCTGACAGGCGCGCCACTACCTCCGGGTCAGGCCGATCTTCGTGTCCTGAACTCCCCGACGCAGACGATCACGCTCACGGATACAAGTTCTGTGACTGGTCAGGCGTTGACGTTGCAGACTCCTGCAGCTCAGGCTAGCGGCGGCGGACTCAACTCGAGTCTGGCGGAAGGCGTAATCACGACGACAGCTCCGCTGGCAAACGGCGCGAGCACAGTTGTCGAATTCAACCTCGGCGTACAAACACCCGGACAATTCCGGTTCTTTATCAACGTCGAGGCGCTCACCGTGCCGCCACAATAAATCGGCTCGTTGAGTGAAAGATGAAGGGCGCGAGGATGTTTCTCGCGCCCTTTTCATTTTCCAAACTTATTGTTGCTGCGCTGCGGCCAGGGAAGTCACGCCGTTGAGATGCAGGAAAGGACGCAGGATGTAATAAACAGTCTCTTCAATGGTCAATACTTCGCCGGTCTCGATGCGAAATGAAGGACCACCCTCACCAATTTCTACCGCCAAACTCTCCTGGGCTTCAATGGGTTCGGCGCCTTTTGCGATAATTCTGCCCGCAATCTCTATAGCGTCTGGGCGACAACTTATAGTGACCGACATGCTCGGAGGTGATTGCTTGGTAACGATGATTGAATCCGTCTCGCCGAGCTGAAAATCAAGTCCACCGGTCTTGTTTCTGAACTCCTCAAGCCGGTTCATCTCTTCAATCACGTCCCTGATCAGTTCTTTTAAATCGTCCCAAACCGCGGCTGAATCTGCCGGTTCCGTCATAGTTTCCGACCTGCGATCGATCGTGGGGATAGTTCGACCGATCTCACAGTGCCGGAACCAGTGTCAGAAATACGCCAGCTAAGTGTTTACACCTGAGACACTGGACAGCGAAAGTGTTTCACGGTGGAACACACCCGGATTAGTCCGGAGTTGTGGTCAACGCCTTGAGAAAATCGATTCGCACGTCTACCGGACCGTCGATGCGCCTTCCCGTCTCTTCAATATGATCGGTAATGTCCCTGTTGCGGGCTTTCGGAAACTGCGCATGGATCAGTGCCGCCTGCGCCGCAACCAACGGCGCAGCCATAGACGTGCCACTCCAAACACCATACTTTCCGCCGGGAACCGTGCTCGTAATTCCCTGCCCGGGTGCGGCTACTGCGATCCACGATCCACGGGTTGAGAACGTTGCGAGCCGGTCTTTCGACGTCGTTGCCGCGACGGCAATCAAGCCGTCGACATTTTCCGCGGCCGGGTACTGCTCTTCGAAATCACCACGGTTTCCGGCAGCAGCCACGATCACGAGGTTTGGTTTCCCGACGGGAAAATCATTCTCACCCGAAGGGTCGTCGTCACAGGCCCTTTCCAGCACGCGCTTCAACATGCGTGTGCGGCGCAACGTGCTGATACTGAGGTTGATAACGTCCGCGCCATCGCGTGTATTTGGATTGCCGTCCGGATCGATGGCAAAAGCGATAGCCTCCGCGAGGACCCACGTGTTTCCGAGACCTCTTTGATCGAGCACTCGGACCGGAATGATCTTCGCGGCCGGAGCAGCGAGCGCAATCAGTCCCGCCACATGCGTTCCGTGCCCGTAAGGTCCAATACTCAAACTGCCGGCCTCGCTCGGATCCGTGTCCATGTCAACAAAGTCAAAACCGGGCAGCAGCCTGCCGGCCAGCGCCGGATGAGATACATCAACGCCCGTATCCAGCACGGCAATACGAACCGGTTGTCCGTCAGCGCCGATTCCGCGATTGATTGCATGAGCCTGGGCCAAACGGATCGTCGCTGGCGCCCACTGCGTTGTGTACGTGGACGGATCGCCGACGCTCCAGCCGTTGCCAACGCTCCAACCGTTTCCGCCTCCCTCGGGCGGCTTCTCGACATAGTTAGGCTCCGCGAGGGCGACACGAGCGTCACCCTCAAGTTGCTCGATGCGATCTTCAACTCTTGCGTGATCGGTGATTCGCAGCCGATAGATCGGCCGCGAGCCAAATTGATCGAGTGGATTGGGATCGAGTTTGTACTGTGCGGCGACAGCGGCGAGATGGTTAGCGCTCGTAAGTTTTACGAGCACTTCGCCGTTTATGAAATCGTCGTCGTCTGACGCGGAACTGACCGCGCGGGGTTGGTCGCCAACAGCGAAAAAGATTGCTGCCGCAAAGAACACCAGCAGCACCAACGAAATCCTTAGATTCTTTGGCATGATCGGTATCTCTGAACAGTCTGGGCTTAGAAGGCCGGAATTAGTTTCCCGCTTAGATTTTCAAACCGCAATCAGCATCGTCGGGGCAAACATTGTGCCGTCTGGGGTCTGAGTATTTTACCAGTGTCCCACCAAAACGAAAGGGGACCAGAAGAACGGATGAGGTTTTTCTTCAATCATTTTTAGTTGGGCCGCGCGCAAACTGGCGGCCAACGAGCCGCCGGACATCGTTTCCTGATAAAAATCAACCATCATTTGATCGGTCGTTTCGTCGTCAACCATCCACAAACTCAGGAGCACCGAAAGCGCGCCGGCAGAGAAGAAACCTCGTGCTAAGCCGATGAGTTCGTCGCCGGGCGCGATGACGTTCGCGCCCGTTTCACACGCGCTCAAAGTGACGAGGGCGCGATCGAGTTTCAGGCTATACGCGTCGCGGACGGTGAACCAGCCGTCGGCCAGCCGCAACGCTGAGAAGAGTGGGTTGTCGGAGCGAAACTGTCCGTGACACGCCAAATGCACGACGCCGGCGCCGGTTGAGTTTTTCCGCAGCGCTTCGGTCGTAGCTAATTCTCCGACGAAAGCTTTGGCCTCGGGAAAAACTTCACGCAGCGATTGAATCTCGTTGGCAATGCGGGGTGTTTGCTCGTCTGAAACGCCCATCAGGAGCGCGCGATTTAGATCGTGTTCGCCGCGCTCGAGACACTGTTGCAGAATCGCAGCGCTGGGAGCGTAAGAGATCTCGCACTGTTCGATTAGGTACTTGCCGCCGTTGTGCAACGCGTGAAAAGGAAGATAGTGCAGTGCACCGTAAGGCACGACGATCAAGTTGCGCTGCTCGAGTGTTTTCTCGAGCGGACGAATTAATAGGTTGTAGAGTTGCCGCAGGTGGACGTTGATTTTTTCCGTCAACGTTACGAGATGGCGGCGAATGGCGTGCGCGCCGAAGCGAAGTGTTTCAATTTGAAACCGCAGGGCGTTCAGGTGTTCATCGATCGTCGGAAGCGAGACTAAGTGGCGTGCGACATGTACTTTGTCGCGGGTGACAACGAAAGCCAACAGCTCCTCGCCCACAGCCGCATACTCAACCAACGCATCGTTTTCCCTGAGCTGTTGTTGCAAGTATTCGAGGTCGAAAGACCGGAGCGGCGAGTAGTGCCCTGATTCGGAGCGCGGGCGGCTCGCCCGCAGCTGAGGGGACGTACCCCGCTTGGCTTGTATTGCGGGCGAGCCGCCCGCGCTCCGAATCAGGGCACTACCAAGCGGTGAAGCGGCAGTCTCGCGCCGATGATTAAGCTGGCGAGTGATCTCGAGTACTTTGTTTTCGCGTTCGCGGAATTCGCGCTGCAACTCACGCGGCGGCGCGTGGCCGTTTACGGGTTGATTAATCTCCTTGTAGACGTAGTTCAACTCCTCACGCAGTTCGCTAATTTGGTCGAGCAGGTTGGCTTCAAAAGCATCGCGCGGCTCGATCAACGTTTCGTGCCCGGCGCCGAGACTATCGACGAGCGCGCGTGAACGAGCGCTCTCGACGAGCGTTAACGCTTCAGGCAAGCGCGCATCTCCTGCTGCCAGACAGATCCGTACCAGTTCGTGGTACGGAACCAACTTGTTTGCGAAGAACGCTGTTTTGAACTCTTCTCCCGGTAGCGGCGCACGCAATTCTTCCGTCACCGCGATCGCGTTTCTAAAGTGACGTTCGGCAGCGGCAGTCTCACCTTTCGCGAGCGCCACGAGCCCGAGACCGGTGTAAGCGCGTTCGGTAATCTGCGGTTGTCCGTGGAGAATCGAATCGTCGGCCACCTTTTCGAAAAGCTCTTGTGCTTCGTCAGTGTGGTCCAGAGTTCGTTCAGTGTCGGCGCGCAGCCAGCGGGCGAGCAGTATCTGATGCCAACCACCAAAAGCGGAAAGATCAGATTCCGCCTGCACGGCGAGCTCGCAGGCGGTTTTATCCTCGCCGTGAGCGTGATGAAGTTGTGCCTGCGTCAACAAGACGAGCGCCTCGCCGACCTTGTTTCCTTCGGCGCGGTAAAGCTCGCGCGCTCGTTTCAGCGCCGACAAAGCCGCCTCATCATTGCCTAACAAGAGTTCGGCCCGCCCGCGCGATGCGAATGCCCGAGCCTCGTCGGCACGCAGACCCAGCGTGGCAAAAGTGCCTGTAACACGAGCATAAATTTCCGCGGCTTCCGGCACGAGATTCAACTCCAGATACGCATCCGCGATCTCTCTTTCCGCAAGCGCCGATTGATGCGGCATGCCCAGAGACTCGTAACGCCGCCGCGAACGTTCGAGATAGTCGAGCGCCTGATCGTACCGGCCGCGCAACAACGCAAAATTACCAATGTTTCCTTCGATTTCAGCCTGCGTCACCGGCACGCCGGCACGTTCCGCAAGCTCAACGGCCTCTTCATACAACGCCGCTGCGGATGAGAACTTGTGCAGCACCGCGTGAGTGTTGGCGAGACAGTTGTTGATTGTAGCCAGTTGTTTCTCGTGATTGACGGCGATGAAGCGATCGCGCGCGGAAGTATGAAACTCTTCGGCTTCGAGATATTGATCGCGGCGGAAGTAAAGATTCCCGATGTTGTGCTCGATCTTGCCGGTGGCCAGCAGATCGTCGTGTTCGAGGAAAACTCGGCGTGCCCGTAGCGCACACATGATGGCTTCGTCGTAAAGACCAAGCATCGCGAGCGCTATGACTTTACTGACTTCGGTTGCGGCTGCGGTGTGAGGTTTATCGAGATCCAGGAACACCTGGCGCGCTTTGTCGAGCGTGGATATCGCTCCCGACATGTCGCCTTTGATCAACGCTTCGATGCCCTGTGTCCAATAACAAAGGCCATTCAACTCAGGATCGGTTTGTAGCTCAGCGATCGTCCGCAGCGTCGCTGAAGCAGCCAGCGAGCGCTGCGGGTTGCTGCTCCAACCGTCGAGACAGATGTCTTTGAGAATGTAGGCGAGTTGTACGTCTAGCGCCGCGCGCTGGTCCTGAAGCAGAGCGTTCCGTTCGTCTTCATCAGCTTTGACCAAACGCGCTGCAAGTTCCGCACGCTCCATCTATCGATCACCAGTTATGGTCCGAGTTCGAGTTGGGGAATGTCTACCAATAAGCCGGGCAAGTGCACGGAGATTTTGTAAGTCCCGGCGGGCACGGACCCGAACGAAAACTCGCAAAGCTCATTCAACCTTGCTGAAGCAGAAAAGCCCTCGGTTGCGAGATTTACCTCGCCGTATTCGCAAGTTGCTCCGAGTATCTGACCCGCTATGTCATTCTCCGGCGACACGCGCAGTTCAATATCAGCAGTTTCAGTCGAATAGATCAACTGCCTTCCGCGGCTTGTTTGCGAGCGCATGCCGAACGCGGGCGCCATCGTCAGACTATCAAAACTCAGCGACGCGGCTACGCGCCTGGCTAATGAAGGTTCCCGGCTGGCCACTTGGGTTCGAAAAAATTTGCGCGTTTCTTCCACGAAAGCGGTGGGCGGATTTTCAATCGTGTCGGACCTCATCAACCCGATCGTTTGCCGGATCTTCTGCAACTGACTCGAACAGTGTGAACAAGCGGATAGATGCTCCGAGATTTCGCCAACCGTTGAGGAGTCTTCGTCCGCCAGGTCAACCAACACTGTAAATGGGATGTGCGGTGAGAAAATGTTCATAATGGTGTTCTACCCATCGAAGGTGAGTTCCTTCAACCAGTCAAACAGTGCCTCCCCACACTGGTAAAATACCTCCCAAATTCATTGTTCCAGCAGTTGTAACAGCTTCTTGAGACAGCGCGCGCGCGTCGGTCCGATGCTGCCTTCCGACGTCCCGAATGCCGCCGCTATCTCGGAGTAAGGCGCCGGTACCGGGCGATAGTAGAGCATGGTCAGGAGCTTTTGACAGCGGGGGTCGAGTGCGGTGAGCGCGGTGCGGATGCGGTGTTGTTCCTCCAGCCGCATCAGTGTCTCGTCCGGCAACGGCGCGGTATCAACCACGGTTGCCAGCACCTCGTCGGTGCTGTGCCCTTCCTCGGTTTTCACCGTTTGCAGAGCACGCTCTTTGGTCAGCAGCCGCCACGTCTTCCGGCGGGCCGTAGTCACGAGCCAGGCGTGCAGCCGGTCGGGCTCATTAATCTCGTGCATCTTCTCAAACAGCGTCACAAACACTTCCTGAAACACCTCGCCCGCTTGATCCTCGTTAAGACCAGCGCGCCGCGGAATGGCGTAAACGAGGCGCTGATAACGATCGATCAAGACGTTCCACGACGACTCGTCGCCGTGACGGCAGGCGATCAGCAACTCTTTGTCAGTGGGTTGCATGCAGATTGTTCGAATCGGGTCCAGACCGCTGGTTATTGGAGCATAGGATCTAAAGTGTATTTTCCGCAAACCTGACCGCACTGTGTTATCAGAGCGGTCGTTGCGGCTCGACCCTTGCAATTAAGCCGCCAAAGCTCACGAGTTCAACAAGAGGTTCGAGGATGGGTACACTCTGGCGCTCGGGGAGTTATGCTCTCCGTAGGGCAGCGCCCGAGACCGCGTACGTACGTTGCTCTGTGCGTGCGCGCCCATCCTCGACCGGGGGCCGAGATCAGCCAGCCTCGTGTTGCCGCGTCGCCTTGACAGCCGCATGGCCCAGGAACTAGAGTTTGCGCTCACGAAAACAGTTCTTGTTCTTTGCACAATTTCTAGAATCGCAATTCAGTTCCCAGATGCTTGATCTTCGAATGCGTCTGTCGAACTGAACCGTTGCAGGTACCCATAGAGGGTGACAAGGGAAGTTGGGTGAAAAGCCCAGACGGTTCCCGCCACTGTGTACCGGCGATTGCGTTAGCTTCCGTAATGAGGGTCACTGATCTCGCGAGAGATTGGGAAGGCCGTGAAGCCAACGCGTTTGAGCCGGGAGTCAGGAAACCTTGCCTGCTGCAAACGGACGCGACCACCAACGCTCCGGGAAAGAGTAAGTGGCGTCAACGCAAGTTGGTTTTTGACTGACTCTTTCGAGAGCTCGACCAACAAAAACGACAAATCATCGAGTTTTAGACGCCCTCGATCTTCCACCAGGAGATCGAGGGCGTTTTCTTTTTTTGTTTCCGTGTGGGAGAAAAGGAGACGACCCATGAAAAGACTTACGCGCGCGGTTTTGACTTCGTTACTCGTCGCGGTCGCGATGGCCGGCGTGGTACGAGCGCAAACTGACGGCAGCAACGCAACTATCAGCGGGCAAGTTAAAGATCCGCAAAACGCAAACGTGCCGGGCGCGAGAGTCACGCTCTACGGGCGTGACCGCAGTTTCAGCCTCATCACCTCAACCGATTCGAGCGGCGCCTACAGCTTCAAACATCTCGCACCGGGCGAATATCTCATCGAAGCCGAAGCAAGCGGCTTTGCTTCGGCGCAGGCGCAAACGGTGACGTTAACGCGCGGTCAAACCGCGACGCTGGACATTGCTTTGCAGTTATCGGGTTTGCGCAGCTCCGTCGTGGTCACGGCTTCAGACACACCGCAAACCGTCGACGAAGTCTCAAAGGCGCTCACCGTCGTCGACACGCAGGAGATCGAAGAACGGAACGAGATCACCATTCCCGAATCACTGCGCACGGTGCCCGGCTTGCGCGTGCAGCAACTCGGTGGTCCAGGTTCGTTCACTTCAATCAAAACGCGCGGTCTGCCGAGCGAAGACACCGCAGTGCTGATCGACGGTATTCGTTTTCGCGATGCAGCCTCAACGCAAGGCGATGCTTCCGGTTTTTTGGAAGACTTGATCGTTACGGACGTCAGTAGGTTGGAAGTGCTGCGCGGTTCGGGTTCGTCGTTGTATGGCTCGAACGCCGTGGGCGGCGTGGTCAACGTAGTGACTGACGACGGCGGTGGTCCAATTCACGGCAGCGTTCTCGGCGAAGGCGGGAATCTCGGTCTGTTCCGCACGCGCGCACAACTTGCCGGCGGCGTGAATAACAATCGCGTCGTTTACAGTGCCGGCTTTTCGCTTCTAAACGTCACACGCGGTATCGACAATGAAGACGAGGCGCGCACCACCAGCGGACAGGGACGAATTCTCTTTCGTCTCACGCCCACAGCAACACTCTCGGGACGTATCTACACCGCGAATTCCCGGTTGCAGTTGAACAATAGTCCGCAAGGGATCGGTAATCTCCCGCCGACCGGCATTATCGAAGCTATCCCATTGTCTCCCGCCGAACAATTGCGCTTCGAAGCAGGTGTGCCGCCGGATCAACTCAACATTGGCGCCGCCACTTTTGTCCCGGCCGCGAATGACCCTGACAATTTGCGCAAAGCTAATTTCTTCGACGGCGCCGTGATCTTCACACAACGTCCAACCGAGAGTTTCGGTTACACGGTCAGCTACCAGGGCCTCGTAACCAACCGCAGCACGATCAATGGACCACTCGGCGTCGGCTTTCAACCTTTCGGCGGCACCACGAGATCCGATTTCGATGGGCGCATTCACACGCTCAACGCGCGCGCAGACATACAGGCGGGTTCGTTTAACTACATCACGGCCGGGTACGAGTTTGAGAACGAGAGCTTCACGAACCCTTCGTTTCAGGTGAACCCGGTTGACAACTCGGACGTGGACGTATCGCAAAGAAGCCACGCGCTTTTTGTACAGGACCAGTTGCGGCTCCTCGACGATCGTCTGCAAATCTCCGGCGCGTTTCGCGCGCAGTTTTTCCAGTTGCACCAACCGCGCTTCACCCCCGCGGCCTCGGCGCCGTACACCGGCATCACGTTTCAGTCGCCGCCGGCCGCTTACACCGGCGACGGCTCGATCGCGTATACGTTCCGCTCTTCCGGCACGAAACTACGCGGTCACGTCGGTAACGGTTATCGCGCGCCGTCGCTCTTTGAACGTTTCGGAACAGCCTTCGACAGCTTCTTTGGCTATTCCGTGTTTGGCGATCCGCGTCTCGAGCCCGAACGTTCGATCGCTTTTGACGCCGGCGTCGATCAGACGTTTTACAACAATCGAGTGCGCGTCTCAGCGACCTACTTCTACACGCATTTGCGCCAGGTAATCATTTTCGACTTCTCGGGCTTGATCGATTTCACGACCGATCCGTTTGGCCGCTTTGGCGGCTATCTGAACACCAACGGCGGAATTGCTCGCGGCGCCGAAGTGGAACTGCGAGCGACTCCGACCAGAACGTTGAATCTCTTGGCGGCCTATACGTTCACCAAAGCACAACAGCGCACGCCGCAAGTGCCGGGCACGATTCGTTCGTTGATCGTTCCCGATCATCAGTTCTCTTTCGTCGCCACGCAGCGCTTTGGCCGCCGGCTCATGGTCAACTTCGATTTCTCTGCGTCAAGTAATTATCTCGGCGCGATCTTCGATCCGGTCACCTTCGGAAGCCGTGGTTATCGCTTCAAAGGTCTCGCCAAGGCTGATTTGGGCGCCAGTTATTCGTTGCCGCTCGGCGATGACAAGCGGCAACTGCGCTTCTTTGGCTACGTCGATAATCTGTTTGACCGCGAGTATTTCGAGAGCGGCTTTCGCACGCCCGGCCGCACCGGACGCGCCGGCGCGAGCTTCATCTTTTAGGCGCACGTGCGAAAGTCGTTTATCCACACCTTGGTCCTGCTTGCGCTGCTCGTAGTTTGCGCAAGCTGCGTGACGCAGCCAGCGACTGAGACGCACAATGCTGTGGTCCAAACGCCACAGCGTATCGTTTCGATCAGCCCGAGCGTCACGGAAATTCTCTACGGCGTCGGAGCGTGGCCGCAGGTGGTCGCCGTCTCGCAGTTTTGTAATTACCCCGAAGACGTCAACAACAAGCCGCGAGTGAATGGTTGGGAGAAGACCAATCTCGAACAACTCACCGCACTCAAACCGGATCTCGTGATCGGCGTGAAGGCGCAAGCGCCGTTCCTGGAGGAAAAACTTACGCAGCTAGGCATTCGCTCGCTCTTCGTCGAAAGCAACACACTGGCTGACGTTTTCAAAGCTATTGAAGTCGTCGGCAGAACCAGCGGGCACGAGCACCAGGCTGCGGAATTGTTGACCAAGACAAGATCCGAGATCGAAACGGTTCGCAAAGCCGTGACCGATCGTCAACGTCTCAAGGTTCTCTGCGTAGTCGATCGTGTGCCGGGCACGATTCGCGAGTTGTACACGGCCGCGCGCGGAAGTTATCTCGACGAACTCATCACCATTGCCGGCGGTGAATCGATCGCGCCCGCGGCCGAACACGGTTGGGGAAAGATCACGAAAGAAGCCGCCGTGTCGCTCAATCCCGAAGTGATCATCGACATGATCCAGAGTTCGAAAGGAAACTTCGGTGAAGATCCGGTGGCCGTGTGGCAGGAACTCTCTGACGTCCGCGCAGTGCAGAATAAACGCATCTATCCGATCAGGGACGACTTCGCGATTCATCCGAGTCAGTTTGTCGGTCACACCGCGCGCGTGTTTGCTCGTGTGATTCATCCGGAGGCTTTCCCGGATGGACCATGACGCGATCGTTGAAGCGCAAAGTGTCGTATTCGCTTACGCGGCGACGCCCGTAGTTAACGACGTTTCGTTGACGGTCCCGCGCGGTGCCGTCGGCGCGTTGATCGGCGCGAACGGTTCCGGAAAATCGACTCTGATACGGCTGCTGGCGGGTCTGCTCACACCTTCGAGCGGACAGGTTCTTATCGACGATGTCCCGCTAACGAGCATCCCTTTGCGCGAGCGCGCCAAACGAATTGCTTATGTGCCGCAGTCGACGACGATGGTCTTTCCCTTCACCGCGCTCGAAGTGGTTTTAACCGGACGCAGTCCTTACAGCGGCCGCTTCAGTTTCGAAAATCACGACGACAAGCAGATCGCGCTCGCGGCGCTGGAAGTCTTGGACGCGGTGCACCTGGCCCATCGTCCCGTAACCGAATTGTCGGGCGGTGAACGCCAACTCGTGACGGTTGCGCGTGCGTTGGCCCAGGAGCCGGACGTCATGCTGCTCGACGAGCCTGCGAGCGCGCTCGACCTGAAACATCGCACGCAACTGGCCCGCGCGCTGCGACGGCTCAGCGACGAGCGTGGTATCGCCGCGCTGACGATTACGCACGATCTAATGCTGCTCGACTCTGTCGCCGATCTGGTCTTTGCGATGAAGTGCGGACGGATCGTCGCGGCTGGCGCACCGGAAAACGTGCTCGTCGAGAACGTTCTCAGCGACGTCTACGATGCCCGCGTGCGATCCGAGCGCCGTGGCGAACGCACGTTTATCTGGTCGGAATTGTGAGCGTATTCTGAGGCAAAGCATGTCGCTCCGTTTGCGAACGATCGTTTTGATACTGATTGCAGGGTTAGTGGCGTCAGTTGGCATTGCTGTTTGCGTGGGTTACCAAACGATCGATTTTTACAGTTTGCAAACCGATCCGATCGCGCGTGCTGTTTTGTTTCGCTTGCGTTTGCCGCGCGTGTTGATGGCCGCGATTGTCGGTGCGTCGCTCGCGCTGGTTGGCGCTGCGTTGCAGGCGCTGTTTCGTAATCCACTCGCCGAACCTTTCACGCTGGGTGTTTCGGGCGGCGCTTCTTTGGGTGCCAGTCTCGCCATTGCGTTGGGCCTCGGAATCAACATCGCCGGTGTGCCCATCATCTTTGTGGCCGCTTTTCTGGGCGCGGCGTTGTCGGTGGTGGTGGTTTATCGCCTGGCCCACGCGGGCGGCGGAGTGATGTTGCCCGGCGCGTTGCTGCTCGCGGGTGTGGTGCTCAACCTTTGCGCGTCGGCTTGTGTGCTCGTCATTCAATACGTCGCCGACTACAACCGCGCGTTGCAGATTCTGCGCTGGTTGATTGGCAGTCTCGACGTTGTCGGTTTTGGTCTCATCTGGCGCATGTTGATCTTTCTGGTGCCGGGTTGGTTGATTCTCGGTGCGTATGCGCGCGACCTTCATCTGCTGGCGACCGGCGAGGAATCGGCGGCAAGTTTGGGTGTTGACGTCTCGCGAACCGAGAAGATTGTTTTTATCGCGAGCTCATTGATTGTCGGCGTCACCGTTTCCGTTGGCGGCACGATCGGTTTCGTCGGGCTGATCGTTCCGCATGCGGCGCGGTTGTTGTTCGGACAGGACGTGCGTGTGTTGCTGCCGGCTTCGTTTCTGCTCGGCGCGTCATTTCTCGTGCTGGCCGACACGCTCGCACGAACTGCGATCGCGCCGGGTGAACTGCCGGTGGGCGCACTCACGGCGTTGCTGGGTGGACCAGTGTTTCTGTTGCTGTTGCGCCGGCAACGGCGCTACTCGGCCATGTAGATATTCGGAGTGTGAATGACTGCACGAGCACTAATGGTTTTGGGAACTGGTTCGGACGCGGGCAAGTCGCTGACGGTGGCGGCACTCTGCCGGATCCTGCGGCAAGACGGTTACGATGTGGCGCCGTTCAAGGCGCAGAACATGGCGCTCAACTCTTTCGCAACGATCGACGGGCACGAGATTGGACGCGCGCAGGCGATGCAGGCGCAGGCGGCGAGTGTCGAGCCACACGTGGACATGAATCCGATCCTGCTCAAGCCGACTTCCGACGTCGGGTCGCAAGTGATTCTCAATGGCAAGGTGTTTGGCAACTTTCGCGGCATTGATTATTACGGATTGAAGGATCGTCTGGTGGAGGCTGTGACCGCGGCGTACGAACGGTTGGCGTCGCGACACGAGATTGTCGTGTTGGAAGGCGCGGGCTCGCCAGTGGAGATGAATCTCAAGGATCGCGATGTGGTCAACCTGAAGATGGCTGAGATTGCGGATGCGGCGTGCGTGTTGGTGGCGGACATAGATCGCGGTGGCGTGTTTGCTTCGTTGGTGGGAACTTACAGTTTGCTTGAACCACACGAACGCGCGCGGTTTTGCGGATTTCTGATCAATAAGTTTCGCGGCGATCTCGGTTTGTTCACTGACGGCGTCGATTATCTCGAGCAGAAGTTGGACCAGCCGTGTTTGGGAGTCGTTCCCTACCTGCACAACCACGGGATCGACGATGAAGACAGCGTTTCGCTCGAGCGCCGAGCAGCGAGGGCATCGCGTGCGAATGGAGAGAAGCTGAATGTCTGTGTAGTAGGACTGCCGTATCTCGCAAACTTCACCGACTTCACCGCGTTGGAGCAGCAACCGGATGTGATTGTCTATTACACGCGCCGCTCAGATGAAGCTCGACTGGCTGATGTGTTGATCCTGCCGGGAAGCAAAAACACGATTTCCGATCTCCTATGGCTCAAGCAGAACGGTTGGACAGAAGCTATCAAGGATCATGTCGCGGCGGGCAGGCCGCTGTTGGGGATTTGCGGCGGATTTCAGATGCTGGGCGACGAGATCCTCGATCCTTACCGCACTGAAAGTGATCTTGATGAGACTTCCGGTTTAGGTCTCCTCAGGATCTCCACTTCACTAGCGCGCGAAAAGATAACCCGTCAAGCCTCGGCGACTTTTTATGCTTCGGAACAGAGTCCGAAGTTCACCGGTTACGAAATTCACCTCGGTGAAACGGACTTGGGCGAAGACGTACAGCCGCTCTTCCATTTGCAGCGAGTAGGTGACGATGAAGTTCGGAACGATGGTGCAGTTGGTTGCGAGGGAAAAGTCTGGGGCACATACCTGCACGGACTTTTTGATTCTTCTGAGGGTTTGAGTTGGATCCTGAACCACTGGCGCCGACTGCTGGGAAAACCCAGCACACACACAGTGCTCGATCCGAAAGCCGAACGCGAGCGACGCTACGACGCCCTGGCCGATCATTTTCGCCAGCACATGAACCTCGATCTGATTTACCGCGCCCTCCGGGAGCGACGCCAATGCTAATCCTGATCTTGGGCGGCGCACGCGCAGGCAAGAGCACTTTCGCGCTGCGTTTGGCCAAACAACACGCCGGCCAAGGTAGCGTTACTTTTATCGCCACAGCCCAAGCATTCGACGACGAGATGAAGCAGCGAATCGCGCGTCACCGCGAAGAAAGACCCGCACACTGGAAGACGATCGAAGAACCCTACCAACTCGACGACGCTCTGATTAAGGCTTCTAATTCTGATGTCGCGCTTATCGATTGCCTGACTTTATTTGTGTCCAACTGGCTGCTTCGTGATGAGGATTCCAGGCTTCAAGAGGTTTCTGAGAGTTTCCTGGCAACGGTACAGTCAAGAACCCAAACAGTCATCGTTGTTTCCAACGAAGTCGGCCTGGGACTCGTGCCCGAAACTCCATTAGGCCGAACCTTTCGCGACTCGCTTGGCCGCGTAAATCAGCAGTTCGCCGAAGAGGCGGATGAAGTCTACCTGCTCGTCGCCGGACTACCACTGCGTCTAAAACCGCGAGACTAAAACTTGCCAATATCAAAAGCACAACTCAACGCGCAGATTGACGCACTGGACCAGTCATGGCTGGAACAGGCCGGTGCGCGCCAGCTAACCCTTACCAAACCACCGGGGAGTCTCGGCCGTCTCGAAGAGATCGGCAACCGTCTTGCCACGATTCAGCGCACCACCACACCAAACGTAAATCACAAACGCATTTACGTCGTCGCCGCGGATCACGGCGTTACGGCTGAAGGCGTGAGCGCCTATCCACGCGAAGTGACCGCGCAGATGGTCGACAACTTTCTCGCCGGCGGCGCCGCGATCAACGTGCTGGGCCGGCATGGTGAGATCAACGTGCGCGTTGTGGACGCAGGGGTTGATGCCGACCTCGCATCGCGCACCGAGTTGATCACCGTCAAGAACCTGCGCGGCACGGCAAACTTCGCTCGCGGCGCGGCGATGAGCCGCGACGAGGCCGAGCGATTGATCGCCGCCGGCATCGATCTCGCACGAACAGCGAAAGCAGACGGAATCCAACTCCTCGGCATCGGCGAGATGGGCATCGGCAACACCACTGCCGCCAGCGCGATCACCGCGGCACTCACACGCACAGACGCGGCGACCCTCACCGATCGCGGAACAGGCGTGGACGATCGCGGCCTGGCGCACAAGATCGAAGTGATTCGCCAATCAATGCTCGTCAATCAGCCGGACCCAACTGACGCAATCGACGTCCTCGCAAAAGTCGGTGGCGCTGAGATCGCGGTCATGATGGGCGTTGTGATCGGCGCGGCACTCAATCGCATCGCTGTAATCGCCGACGGGTTCATCTCGACCGCCGCCGCCGCGCTTGCCGTCAGCTTGTGCCCCAACACGCGCGATTATCTGTTCCTGGCCCATCGCTCGGTCGAGCGCGGACATGCTGCCTTGATCGATCTAATCGGCCTGGAACCGTTACTCGATCTAAAGCTGCGTCTCGGTGAAGGAACCGGCGCGGCTCTGGCAATGCACATTGTCGATGCATCAGCACGAGTGCTCAGCGAAATGGCGACATTTAGCGAAGCAAACGTCAGTAACAAGCCATCCACAGATTACACAGAACTTCTGTGAAATCTGTGGATGGATTTTGCGCGGGAGCGTTAATGATGCTGCGCCAATTCTTACTCGCGGTTCAATTCCTGACGCGCCTTCCGGTACCGAACCGGCTCGCAACCACTGAAGAAGAGCTGGGCCGCGCGGCAGCGTTCTTTCCGTTAGTCGGCGTGATCGTCGGCGGCAGCACCGCAGGTGTTTATCTATTGGCGCTCCGTGTCGTGTCGGTCCCGGTTGCGGTGCTCATCGCCCTCGTATTCGCTGCTTTCATCACCAGCGGATTCCACGAAGACGGCCTGGCCGACACGTTTGACGGTCTCGGCGGCGGTTGGACCAAAGAGCGTGCACTGGAGATCATGCGCGACAGCCGCATCGGTACTTACGGCGCACTAGCGCTGATCTTTCTCGTGCTCGGTAAGTTCATAATTCTTACAGAGGTGGGGTCGCAACAGGTTTGGCGTTGGTTGATTGTTGCCCACGTAGCGGCTCGCTGGACCGTTCTACCGTTGTGCAGGTGGCTTCCTTACGCACGGCCGGAAGGTCAGGGCAAACTCGTCGCGAAACAAATCACGTTTTCAGCTCTCATCATCGGCTCGTTAACGTTTCTACTGACACTGCTTCTCTTCCCCTGGCGCACAGCACTCATAGCTGTAGCTGTAACGATCGCCGTGACCTTCACTTCCGGTCTGTATTACAAACGACGACTCGGTGGCATCACCGGCGATTGTCTTGGCGCGACCAACCAGCTAACCGAACTCCTTATGTATCTGACCGCGCACATTCTCTATCGGTTCAATTGCTGCTGACAACACGGCCACTTTGGACCATCAACTGATGCGCCAACTCAATCCGCCGATCGAGCTCCGTTTTCAACTCCGGCATTAGCTCGACGCTCTTGTCGAGATCCTTGCGCGCTTCCGCCTCTCTGCCCAACACCATCAGCGCCAAGCCACGATTTGCGTATGCTTCCGGCAAGCGCGGATCGAGCTTGAGTGCGTTGCTGAAATCCACGATCGCAGGCTCCATGCGTCCCTGTTTCATAAACGCCGTCCCGCGCGCGTGATGCGCGGACACGAGAGCCGGCTTGAGCTGTAGCGCGCGACTAAAATCGGTAATCGCGCCCGCAAAGTCTTTCTTGTCGAGCAGAACATAACCCCGGCCCAAATACGCTTCGGCCCATTTCGGTTTGATCCTCAAAGCGTGCTGATAATCCTCGACTGCTTCATCGAGCTCGCCGAGCCGCGCGCGCGCAATGGCGCGGGAGTGATAGGCCGCCGCCGTAAAAGGATCGCTGACGCTGATCTCAGCCGTCCCCGAATCGGTAAATCGATCGACAGGCACAGCTTTGTCGTTACGCTTCGGCGCTTGCAAACGGGCATCAAGCTCGATCGCTCTCGTGAAATCTTCCACGGCGCCTTGCCAATCCTCCAGCTTCAATTTCTCGTGACCTGACTGATAATAACGAGCAGCTAGCGCGGGAGTTTGTGCGTGCGCCGCCTGACTGGCCCAACAAATGATCGCAAGCAAAAGAAAGAGATTAGTAGATCGCATACCCGCATCGTAGGTTCCGTTTTCTCAGGGGTATTCCGCGGATTTGCCCGGGCCTGCAATGTTTTGCGCAGCAAAATGAAGACATTTTGCGCACCTTTTTGAAAGAGCTTTTCTGGCTCGCTCGGTAGGATTCGCGTTATGAGCGACTCAAACCAAATCCAGCGACTAAGCGACGACGAGCGTGATTCCTTCCACGCGCTTTATCAAACACATCATCGTCGCGTCTACTCGATTTGCCTGCGCATGACCCAAAGCGTCACGGACGCCGAAGATCTCACGCAGGAAATCTTCATTCACCTGTTTCGCAAGATCGGCACGTTTCGCGGCGATGCGGCTTTTACAACCTGGCTGCACCGTTTAACGGTCAACCACGTGCTGATGCATTTCCGCAAACGGCGCGTCAGATCTGAACTGGTAACCGAAGATCGAAGTCTGCCGGCTCAAGTCGTGCCCGGTTCCAAAGACCCGCGACGAATGAGAGTGGTTGATCGCATTTTGTTGTCGGAAGTAATCGCGAAACTGCCCGAAGGGTATCGCGAAGCATTCGTCATGCACGACATCGAAGGACTGGAGCACAACGAGATCGCTCAAAGAAGAGGCCGTTCGGCGGGAACATCGAAGTCGCAGCTACACAAAGCGAGGATGATGTTACGTCAACTAATAACCAAACCCAGTCGGCGACCATTGCAGCCGATAGCGTGAGCAGCAACAAAACAAAATGGAATCTCTTCCCCTGCACCCCAGAGTGTTGTTTATCGAAGACGACGCTGATACGCGAGATCTCGTGTCCTTCGTCTTAACGCGTGAAAATTTTGATGTGGTGCTGGCCACCGACAGCGAAGAGGCGCTGCTGGCCGCCGGTGCGATGTCGTTTGAGTTGTACTTGATCGACAACTGGCTGCCCGGTGAGTCAGGCGTCGATCTGTGCAAACGCTTGCGAGAGTTTGACCGCAGTACGCCGATCCTCTTTTACTCGGGCGCGGCGTACGAACAAGACAAACGGGCGGCGTTTGCGGCCGGCGCGCAGGGTTATCTAATAAAGCCAATGCAGATTGACGCGCTGGTCGAGGAAGTTTCTCACCTGATTTCCGCGGCGGCTTGAGCTGAATTCGCTTGCGCAAAGGCTTCGATCTCGGCGATCTCTGCTTCGCTCAAGCGAACTCTGCTTCACTCAAGTGAAACGTTCCGGCGCCGATAATTCCCTCGACCTGCTCCTCCATTTACTTTCGCAGAAACGCCGCAAAATAGCGCAGTTTCTCGCAACATTCGGGAAAGGCTTGCCACACTGATCGAAGTAGAATCCATCGCGAGCAACCTCACTGAGGTACGGTCCAGCGGTTTACGGCAAAGGGGGAGTAAAGATGTCACACACACGGAGTCTCTTTTTTATCGGACTGCTTTTGTTGCAGTGCGCGAGTTTCACTGTTCGAGCTCAGGAAACCAATCGAGCGTCGTCGGACAGACCTGCCGCAGCGTCAACTGAAAACGCAAACGATCCGTTGCTAAAGCTGCTTGTGAGCAAGGGGCTGGTTACAAGTGCGGAGGCAGAGTCAGTTGTCTCGGCCGGAGACCCGGCGAAGCAGCGCGATCGGCTGGCAGCGCTGTTGAAGGAGAAGGGTTTGATCTCCGCCGACGAGTTCGCATCGTTGCAACCCACGGCTCAAGTCGCCGTAAGCAACAATGCGTCACCAACAGGAGAACGTGTCGCAGCCGTATCAACAAAGCCGGCCGCAGCTTCGGCGCCGGCGCCACAGCAACCTTCGCCGCCGCGCGTGATAGCAGCAGTTGCGCCGACTCGACTTTTGCCGATCGATGCACCACAGCGAGAGGGTTTGATTCCCGACATCAAACTCGGAACAGGTGTTCGATTAAAACCTTACGGATACTTCAAGACTAGTTTGATCCACGACTCATCATCGCCACAGGGAAACGATTTTCCGTTGCCTTTGCTGGCTGCTGACACTGGACCAACCAGTTCGCCCGAGTTTCATTTGAAAGCTCGCGCACTCCGTTTGGGAATCAACTTCGAATGGCTCGATCCTTCTCCGAAGACGACGATCACCGGCCGCTTCGAAATGGATTTTGAAGGTGACTTCACGCGCGTCGCCAACCGCAACGTCTCTTCGATCCGGTCGAGTCAGCCGTCTATTCGCCTCGCGTGGGCACGCATCGATCGCCGCTTCAATGACAACCTCAGTGCCTTTGTATTGTTTGGTCAGGACTGGACGCCGTTTGTTTCGTCAACGCTGCCCAACATGATCGAAAACACAAACTTCGGTGGTATCGGGTTTGGTGCTGCTTATCAGCGCTTGCCCCAACTGCGAACCGGATTCAACTACAACCTCGGCAGCAGCCGCGCGTGGAAGTTTGCGCCGGAGTTTGCGATCGTGTTGCCGGCGTTTGGCGATCTGCCGGTGAACGTGGCGGATCAGTTGGGCTTCGGCGAACGACAGGGTGTGGATTCGAATCGTCCGGGTGTGCAGGGTCGTGCTGTGCTGCAATGGCAACTCGACAAAGCCGAAGGCGTCTCGCCTGCCGAGCTCGTCTTCAGTTTCGAACATCAGCAACGCAGAGCGATCGTCATCGCGGCGAATGTGCCGGCCGCGTTTCAGGCTGCCTTTCCGAATGGGGTGGAAGTAAACAGCGACAGCGACGGCTACAGCGCGGAGTTTCAATTGCCGACACGCTTCGCAACGCTGGTTGGTAAATACTACGCCGGTTCCGATCTTCGCTTCTTTCTGGCGGGACAGCTTCTTTCAACTTTCAACGACACTAGCGGGCTGACGGCGACGGCGAGTGCGCCATCGATCGATGGCTCCTCGACGGTGGTCTTTGGTTTGTCGAATGGAACACCGGTGATTGCGCCGCAGCGGCCGGTGCGTGCGCAGGGTGGATTTGTTCAGCTTGGATTTCCACTCTCGCGACTCTTCAACGCCGATCCGAAAGGTCGCAATGCCGGTTGGAGCGCCTTTGTCTACTACGGTTTCGACGAAGCGTTGCCACGCGATGCGCGTCGGTTCGCGCCGGTGCGCGGCCGCAGCGATCTCTTCTCGGGAAACATTCAATACAAACTGAACAACTGGGTGACGTTCGCCTTCGAAGAAGGCTACTACCGCACACGCGCGGCAAATCGTTCGGTGTTGGACTTCGGCGGCCTTCCCCTCTTCCGCGGCATCCCGAGCTACACAACCCACAACGTCCGCTCCGAGTTCGCCACGATCTTTAATTTCTGAGCTGACCTTTGCGCAAGAGCCGTCGATCCGGGTGGTCGACTGTTCTTGCGTCGTATGTTAATCTGGTCAGACTAGTCAGCGAGGTAGATAGCATTCATGCAGGGACCTAAAAAGAACAGTCGATTGACGCCAAAACGATCAGGTGAACCGTGGCAACTCCAAACCGCCAAAGCACAGTTTAGCGAGCTCTTTCGTCGTGCTCGCACCGAAGGGCCTCAGGTCGTAACCCGTCAAGGTAAAGAGCAGGTTGTGGTTCTTCCGGCGGAGCAATATGCGCAATTGACTAAACGTAATCGTCAACCCAAGAGCCTGGTCAAATTCTTCGCCGAATCGCCACTCACGCACGTCAAACTCGATTTTAGCCGCGATGTGGATTACGGGCGGGAGATCAAACTGTGAGTGGTTTTCTCCTTGATACGAATGTTATCTCCGAACTCGTCAAACCTCGGCCCGAAGCAAACGTCACAGCCTGGATTGAAGCTACCGACGAATCGCTGCTCTACCTTAGCGTTCTGACGTTGGGTGAGATCCAACGCGGAATAGCATCTCTTCCACAATCCAGACGGCGAGCGACATTGGAGGCTTGGCTCAATAAGGAGTTGCGCGCGCGCTTTGAAGGGAGAATCTTGATTATCGATCAAGAAGTGGCCGATCGCTGGGGCCTGTTAACTGCCGCAGCGCGCAACAATGGAATTGTGTTACCAGTCATCGACGGTCTTCTGGCGGCTACTGCGCTGGAACACAATCTGACGCTGGTTACGAGAGATACAGGACACATTCCCTCAATGGGAGTAGCGGTCTTCAATCCGTGGCAAGACAATTGAAGCATGGTTCCCGTTTCGATACTTGATCTGGTGCCGGTCGTGCTGGGGGAGACGCCGCGGGAGGCGTTGGGGAAGAGTCTCGATTTGGTGCGGCAAGCGGAGAGGTTTGGTTATAGGCGCTATTGGGTTGCTGAACATCACAATATGACCGGGATTGCGAGTGCTGCGACCTCTGTGGTGATCGGTTATCTCGCGGGCGGTACGTCGACGATTCGCGTTGGTTCGGGCGGAATCATGCTGCCGAATCATTCGCCGCTCGTAATCGCCGAACAGTTTGGCACACTCGAGTCGCTTTATCCGGGTCGTATTGATCTGGGCGTGGGACGCGCCCCGGGCACGGATCATCGCGCCATGCGTGCGCTGCGTCGCGATCCCGGGCGGGCTGACAGCTTTCCCGAAGACGTGTTGGAGTTGCAGGCGTTTCTCGCTCCGGCGAAGTCGGGACAACCGGTGCGTGCGGTGCCGGGCGCCGGCACTGAAGTTCCGATTTGGATTCTCGGATCAAGTACCTACGGCGCTGAGCTCGCCGCCGAGCTCGGATTGCCATACGCATTCGCATCTCATTTCGCGCCCGACGCGTTGTTGAGCGCACTCGATATCTATCGCAGAAAATTCAAGCCGTCGAAACAGTTGGACCATCCGTATGCGATGGTGGGCGTTAACGTGGTTGCCGCCGATACGGATGAAGAAGCGCGGCGACTGTTTACAACGGTGCAGCAGTCGTTCACAAATCTCGTGCGCGGCGCTCCCGGTAAATTGCAGGCGCCGATCGACAACATCGACGACTACTGGACGCCGATGGAACAGCATCAGGCTGCGCACATGTTGAAGTATTCAATTGTGGGCTCGGGTGAAACGGTGCGGAAGGGTTTGGAAGACTTTGTCGCTTTGACGAAGGCGGACGAGTTGATGATCGTGACGAGTCTCTACGACCACGCAGCGCGCGTGCGTTCGTATGAGAAAATTACTAACTAACTAAGCATCCGAGAGATTGCGAAGACGGCAGCAGATGCCACTCCGAGCACTCCTCCCACGCCTGCAACTTTCAATAACTTTTCTGAGATTGATGGCCGGTTCAGCTTCACGCTCAACCATCCCAGGATCCCTCCAGCTACTATGCCACCAGCACCCGCAGCGGGGTCGAAGAACTCGAAACCAAATAGGTTAACCCCGAAGAAGGCCAGCATAAGCAGGATCATTCGTTGGAAATACCTCGCCGGATAATTTGTCCGATCGAGGAACCCGGCCATCGCGATGAAACCTACCAAGCCCATGACTCCGCCCGTGGCTCCACCGACCGAAGTTGTCAGCGGGTCGAACATAAGACTGAATATGCTGCCCACAACGGCGCTAACGAGAAACAACAGCGGCACAAGAGCGCGATGGAGGGTTTGTTCTGTTCTTTTGGAGAGGAAGACCAAACCCGCGGCGTTAATTATGAAATGAGTGAGTTCTGATTGCAGCAGCGGCGCCGTGAATAACCGCCATATTTCGCCGCGCCAGACGGCCGGTTTCACCAGCCCAGCGAGAGCGTCAGAATCTTCGGGTATGCCCGCAACTATACTAACGAGACATAGGAACCCAATGACGGCGATGGTGTAAACACTTACGCTCTTCTTTTGTACCCATGTTTCGAACCGAGCAGCACTCGCATCATTTACCGCATCTTCCTGCGTGTAGGTACGCGAACGCCAATACCTCGTATTCCCCGCAGCCAGTAAGAGTGCGCCAAGTGTAAAAATGATATCGCGACTGAGCTTTCCCCAGCTCTCCGAAACAAATGCGAGGATTACAGCAAAGGTCACTACCGCCGCACCCCACAGGATCCACTTGCGCGCGGAGTCCATTTCAATTTCGCGCAATGCTCCGACGAGAAACGGCACTTGCTCGGGACGCACTGGCTGAGGAGTATCGGGCGTCCACACAAAGTCGATCCCTCCTCCTCGTTGTAAGAGCGATTCCACCAGCTCGTCGCGAGTGCAACCGATGGTCTGTCCTTTGACGACGAAGCCGTAGTCCATGATTGTGGACTTCACCGGTACCGAATCAGGAACATCCCACTCGCGCTGTGGCAAGGGTTGGGCAGGCGCATCGTAGCCGCCGACGAAGATGGAGGATTCGTGTAAGGCCATAATGAGTTGGTGCTTATTCTACTCCAATGTCCCTCCGGTGCGAAGTAATTCGATTCGAGTTAGACTGTTAACCACAGGAGCAAACAAATGCGGAAGCGCAAGTTGGGAAACCTCGAAGTGTCGGCACTCGGGCTCGGATGTATGGGCATGAGCCACGGTTACGGGCCGGCAAAAGATAAGGCTGAAATGATCTCGGTCCTTCGTGCGGCGGTCGATAAGGGCGTCACCTTTTTTGATACCGCCGAAGTTTATGGTCCATTCACGAACGAAGAGCTCGTCGGCGAAGCGTTGGCTCCGGTCCGCGACAGGATAGTGATCGCCACCAAGTTTGGTTTCGCACCTGATCCGGCTGATCCGTCGAAGTGGAATGGGTTAAACAGCCGTCCGGAACACATCAGAGAGGTCGCCGATGCGTCTCTCAAACGACTCAGGATTGAAACGATCGATCTGCTTTATCAACACCGTGTCGATCCAAACGTGCCGATAGAAGATGTGGCCGGAGCAGTGAAAGATTTGATTCGCGAAGGAAAGGTGAGGCACTTCGGGCTCTCCGAAGCAGGAGTGCAAACGATTCGCCGCGCACATGCAGTGCAACCAGTCGCAGCAGTGCAGAGTGAATACTCGCTTTGGACCAGAGGCCCGGAAGCTGAAGTGTTGCCGACGCTCGAAGAGCTCGGGATTGGGTTTGTTCCGTTCAGTCCGCTGGGTCGCGGTTTTCTCACGGGAAAGATCGACGAAGAGACTACGTTCAGCAGTTCCGACATGCGCAACCGCCTGCCGCGCTTCACGCAGGAGGCTCGCAAAGCCAATCAAGCACTGATCGATCTCGTGAAGTCGATTGCCGAACGCAAAAACGCGACGTCCGCTCAGATCGCGCTCGCCTGGCTGCTCGCGCAGAAGCCGTGGATCGTTCCGATTCCCGGCACAACAAAACTGAGCCGTTTGGAAGAGAACATCGGAGCCGCCGAGGTCGAACTCACGCCGGAAGATCTGCGCGAGATCGAAAGCGCCGCCTCAAAGATCACAGTCCAGGGCGAACGCTACCCCGAGAGCATGGAACGAATGACCGGCCGCTGAACTTGATGTCTTAGATCACACTCACCATTTCTTTACAAATCGCAACCAGGTCGAGCACCTCCGACTTGCTCAAATAATAATTGGCTCCCTCCTTGAGACAAATGTCTTCAAGCACCACCGAAGGATCCGCGGTGAACATTATGATCACCATGTGCGGATCTTCTTTGCGTATCTCTCGCAGCACGTCGATGCCGTTACGGTGCGGCATTGTGATGTCCAACACGACTACGTGCGGACGTAACTCGCGAATGACCGTGACAGCTTCAATGCCGTCGGCAGCCATGCCGACAACGGTACAACCCTTGATCCTGGCCAATGTCGTGTCCAGATAATCTCGGATCAGCGGCGAATCATCGACCAGAACTATCTTCAAATCCCTCAATCTCGCTTACTCCTTTTTGTCCCCCTAAAGATACAAAGAGTTTCGCGAGTGCCGTCTACATGCCGCAATCGGGATAATTCCGATTTTTTTGTAAGCGTTTGAGGCTTGTTGTTGTAGTTGTTTGACCGACAGCGCGATTAGGTACCACAAAGACCAATCTTCACCGCATATTGAATGAGCTCGGCAGTGCTCTCGACGCCGAGTCCCTCCATTATTTGGTACTTGTAGGTCTCCGCGGTGCGCGTGGAGATGTTCAACTGGTTTGCGATCTCCTTCATCGTGTAGCCCGCACACAGCAGTTGCAGCACTTCACGTTGGCGTGGCGTGAGGTTGAAGTGTTGTTTCTCGTCAGGCGTTGTTTCTTTCTTCAGGTCTTTCTCAATCGACGGCGAAATGTAATGCTGGCCGCTCATCACCTGCCGCAGCGCGAAGAGTAGTTCTTCACCGGCCGATTGCTTTAGCACGTAGCCGACTCCACCGCACTGAAACGCCTCGCGCAGCAAACGTGCATCCGCGTGCATCGTGAGGAAAACCACTTTTGCACCGATGTTGTTCTGACTAAGCCTCCGCACTGCGTCGAGGCCGTTCAAAACCGGCATCGAGATATCGACGATGATCAAATCCGGTTTTAAGCGCTGGGCTTCATCGATCAACGCCTGCCCGTTTTCCACGGACCCCACGAGGTCAAACTCATCCTCAAGCAACCCAGCCAATCCCTGGGAAAACATCTTGTGGTCGTCGGCAATTAAAATCGTCGGTCGTGTCATCGTTGGTTTGCTAATGCTAACGGAACGCGCGCTGTCAAACGCGTGCCATATTGCGCAACAGATCGAATCTCCAGTGAGCCGTGCAAGAACTTGACTCGCTCTTCCGAGCTCGCCAGCCCCAGACCGGTTCCGTGTCCGAGTTTGTCGACGTCAAACCCCTTTCCCGAATCAGACACTTCAAGCACCAGCCAGCCGTTAGTTTCACTAAGCGAAACGTAAGCAGAGTTCGCGCCTGAATGCGCGGAGACATTTCGCAACGCCTCGAGAGCCACGCGATAAATACAAACGGAAATCTCCGGCGGAACCGGATCGGTCCTGACGTCAGCGGTAAAGTTGACGGCAATCTGTTCCTCGTTACTCAGTTCCGTGACATGCGAACGAAGCGCTTTAACAAGACCAAGGTGCTCGAGCATTCCCGGATGTAGCTGATGAGAAAGCTGGCGGATCTGCGCCGTAAGACTGTCCAGTTGCCGGTAAACCTGGTCCAACTCCGAAACAGTCGCCTGCGGATTGTCCGGCAGCTTGCGCTTCAACCGATTGATCGTCAGACCGAGTGCCGCCACGCTTTGACCCACGTCGTCGTGGAGCAGGATCGCAATCCGCCTTCGCTCCGACTCCTGCGCGGTAATCAACTTCCCCGCCAGCGACCTAATCATTCTGGTGCTTTGCGACAGTTGTTCTTCGCTCTTTCTGATTACTTCAGCCGCTTTTCGGGTTTCCGTGATGTCTCTGACTATCGTGAGAATATTTGGACCATCAGCACTAACCATGCGAGCTTCGTAATAACGGTCTTCACTCCCCTTCCGCAACGAATACTCGAGCACCCGCGGCAGATCGTCCTCTCTTATCCTGTCGATTACTTCGTAAACTCTTTCCGCCAACTCCGGCGGCAGTACATCACGCGCGCTGTTGCCAAGAAACTCTTGCGGCGTCCGCAACAACACTCCCTCATCTCGTGCGTAGTAGTCGAGGAACACGCCGTTCCGATCCATGATAAACATCATGTCCGGAATCGCACGGAGAATCGCCTGATTGCGCACGTTGATTTCGGCGAGCGCGTGTTCCGAGAGTTGACGCTCTTTGATGATCGCCGCGAGCGCCAGCAGTGGAACCGACGCGAGAATCAGAAACACCTGAATTGAAAGAGTGTTGTCCGAAGGAGGAGGTGCGATAAAGGGACCGCCTCCGTGCGTCGCCCCGAAGATCGCCATAAACATCACCAACAGCAGAACAGTCGTCACTCCTCGCAGCCCAAACCTGACAGTGGCCCAAACGAGAAACGGAAGCGGCCAATACAGACTCGCCGGCCTGTTTATGGAGGACGTTGGCTGGGTGTTGAAGACAAGGTAGCCGACACCAAAAAGAACCACCAACAGCAACAACGCCTCCAGGTAGCGAATCGGCGGCGAGCGCATTAGTTGTTTGTAATCCGTTTGCACCCATTCAAGAATGAAAGGCACGAGCGTCAGGGTCGCCAACACATTCGAAAAGAAGCGAACCTTCCAAAGCTCCCAATATGTATGAGAACCCCAGGCATTAAATTTCACTAAGGCTGCGTCGAGAAACGAGGCCAGGAAGGGCGCGAGAAAAGCACCGAAGATTAGAAACGTGGCGAGGTGTTTAGTCCGGTCAAGCCGAATCTCCGCGGGCAGGAAGTACGTGATGAACGCCGCGCCGATTAACGCCTGAAATGAATTGCTGACAAACCATGAGAGGATCATCGTGGCCGGCACACCGCTTTCTAACTCCGCGGCGATATGCGCGGGCAGACTGATCAGTATTACCAGCCACCACCAGCGTTTGAAGGTCAACAACAATCCCGCGAGCAGAATGGAATTCGGCATCCACAGCGTAGACACCGAACCTTCCAGACTGAACCAGAATCCGATTTTCGCAGTGACGTAATAAGCTACGGAGATGAGAACAGAGATCGCGAGGGCTTTCCGAAACGACGGATCGCGATACACCGACTGGGTTCGCCGAATGCGTTGGGGAGTCACGATGAACCTCTAAAAACGTGTGAGTGATGGGTGCTAACGCATTATGAACGTCCAATCCATTTTTCTACAAGCTTTTATTTACACACGCCTTCAGAACGCCTCGCCAATCCCGATGGTCAAAGTGTGTCCCGCACGACCGACGGCCCAATCGACCCGATAGTTGATGTGGTTCTTCTTCTCCAGCAAACATCCGCCGGTTCTGAAATTCGCCGCCCGTGTAAACCTCGAATATCGTTGTTGGTGCCAAACAAACACAGATCGTAAAAACGGTACCCTCTGATTCGCGGAGCAAAGCACTCCACACCAGGCGAGCACTGACTTCTCGTTCAGCGGACGATACCGATTGAAAGATAGCTTGTAAGTTTGATACTGCCGTCTGCTTCCCAACGATTCGTCGAAGAAGTGCACGAGGCTGGATCCGAGCGCGGGACTTGAAACAGGAATGGGAGCGATGACGAATTGTCCGCGTTTGCGCGGCTTGGAAGTTTTGTTTTTCGCGCGCTGCTTAGCGGCGGCCTCAAAACAGATCGCGCTGATCATCAAGATCAAAAAAAGACACCCGAGCCGTTTCATGGTGAAAAAGTTCTAAGATGAAAGGGCCGGGGCGCCCCTTGACTCTCGTCAACCCCGGCCCTACCGGCGTATGGTCGTTTCAGTGCATTCCTCCTGTGAATCTGCACTCCCATACGCCGTAAAGCGTTGGACTGTTAGCACCTCAAATCAACCAGCCCGATACTGCGGAAATGAAACAGGCGTGTTCAGGATCACTCCGAACTCTGTTCCTGATTTCACTTTCACCTCATGACCCTTTTTCACCCGGCCCGTGATCGCTCCCGTCAAGGCGCCAACTCCGGCGCCGATTGCCAGTCCCTTACCGCCACCGGCAATGGCTCCGATGACCGCGCCCCCCGCGGCACCGCCGCCAATGAATTTCGCTTTGCGTTTACTCGTCTTGTGCGCCGTGACCGTACCTTCGTTGTCACTGTTGCCTGTCGAGCTCTCGAGATCGGTCAACGATCCGTTGAGCGCTCTGCGGTATCCGTTCGGCAGCTCCAACGACGTAAATTGAACGAGGAGCTCCGCCGGCGTCCCTTTCTTCTGGGCACGCTGAACGTTGGTAACTCGGCCGCCAACCACGCTGCCCTGCGGCGCCAGCAACAGACCGGTCTTCGAATAAACCGGATCGACCAGCGTTGAAGTAAACGTGTCGCCGATGCGGGCCTTCTCCGAATCCAGCTCGTCGTTCAAACGCACTCGCATAACCTGATTCGCGGGGACCGTGTAGTACTTGACGGTTCTTTTCTTCTTCGTCTGGGCGAGGCTTCCGGTAAACGCGGTAGTCATCAGCAGCAGCACCACGGTCGATGCGGCAATGCAAACTCGTTTCGTCTTGCTGTAGAACATTGAGATCTCCGTTCGAACATCAGCGCGCGGCTGCGAGTTCATCTGTCAGGCCTCCGTTCAGCGGCGCGTTCAACTGGCGGTGCATAAAACCTGCCAGTCGATCTCCAACCCTCAACATCGAAAGCACGATGCATCCCACAACGAAGACAAACTCGATAACTCTCTCTGCCCCTCGTGATTGGCCGGCTCAGCTTCAAATGCCAGCAGCTAAATATTCGGCTGATGAAATAGAGAAGACTCGCGTAAATTGGCTGGGCGTCCGAAACTACAGGAGCCTGGATCAGCGACGGAAAAGTGCGTGTCTCTCTACTCATCGTCGGGAATTCGTACCGTTGGCCAACAATTCCAGCAGCTTGTTGTCCTGTTCTTTGCTCAGCGACGTGTGAACAATCGTGTCGCCGTAATTGCTCAACTGCCTGAGAATCGTCCCCGTATTCTGCGTTCGCAACAACATAAAGATGGCCGATGCATTACCGGCCATCAGAGCGGCGACGTCGCGCTTAAAATCGTTTGCCGGTTCAAGTGAATCGCACCACCATTGCGATTCAACGATCGTCTCGTCGGGCGGCCGCCGTTGGTTCCACGGTTGTTTAGGTAAAAAGGTCAGCCCGTCCGCTGCCTTCACCATCACTTCCGTCAACGGCATAAACAGTGTCGAACTCAAAAGCGACCCCCATAACCTGGCCCAACCTGCACCGTCGCGAGTTGAAGGATCGACACTCAGTTGAACCCGCGTTTTGCCGTTTTCATTGACCGTAACGGCGACCGCCTCGTCGAGGTCTCGTACCCACGTCCAGTCGCGTCGCCTGAGTTCGTTCAGTACTTCAGGAGCTCGAAACTGGTCTCTAAACACAAAAGCAACTAAATCGCTCACGACATAAGCTCGTTGAAAGACTGACTCAAACACTAGCGAGCGCGAGGGGTCCAACCGTGAACACAATAAGAGGCCGAGCCACGCTCGCAAATCAGGTGGAGTCTGTATTTCAATGTAGGGCGTTTATGTAGCTTTAGTTGTGTGCGCCCGTCTTCCGCGACGGGCTTCAGGCTTCGACGAGCTGATTCCGAATCGCGTAGTGAACCAGTTCGACGATGGAACTGATGTCGAGCTTGCGCATCACCGTGGCGCGGTGAGTTTCCACGGTCTTGATGCTGATCGAGAGCTTGGTAGCGATCTCCTTATTACTCTTGCCTTCCGCCAGCATCTGCACGATCTCGCGCTCGCGATCGGTCAGCGTGCGAAATACCGAGCCCTCGTCTTCCCTGGCGCTCGACTTCAAAAACGCCTCCAGCAGGGCTTCGGAAACTTTCGCCGTGAAGAAAGGCCGGCGATGAGCCAGGGCTTCGACCGCGCTGGTTAAGTGCCGCCCTGCGTCAGACTTGAGGACGTAACCACGTGCACCGGCCGAAAGCACTTCGCGAATAAGTTGCTCGGTTTCATGCATCGTGAAGATCAGCACCTCAGTACGCGGCAGCCCGCGCCGTATCTGGCGTGTTGCTTCCAATCCATTTAGTTCGGGCATCGACAAATCGATAACCGCGACGTCGGGTGACAACTTCATTGCCATCTGCACCGCTTCACGTCCATTGCGCGCTTCGCCACAGATTTCCCAACCGTCGTGCGCACTCAACTGTTCGCGTAATCCACGGCGAACAACATCGTGATCGTCAGCCACCAGTATTCGAACCATAATCCACCCCCTTTGCGATCGGCACTACGGCGGAGACTGTAGTGCCTCCGTTGTTGGAAGTTATGTCGAGAGTCCCTCCCAACTGGCGTAACCGCTGTTTCATCCCGGGTATACCAACTCCGAGCGCAACGGCGCCGTTTGTGTCGGGACTACAATGATCCAATGCGAGGCCCTTGCCTTGATCCTTGATCTGTAAAACTACTTCACCGTCTCTACGTCCGAGCCTGATACTTGCACTTTCGCTTTCCGAGTGGCGGCGCACGTTCGACAACGCCTCCTGCACGACGCGAAACAGCGCCATTTCAACTTCCGACTGAAGCCGTCCAATCGGTTCAGCGAACACTTCGACGAAGATGCCGCTCCGTTTTGTGAAACCTTCGACGTACCACTGGAGCGCAGAGACCAAACCTGCCTGATCGAGCAACGGCGGATGAAGCAGGTAAGAAAGCGTGCGAATCTCTTTGAGCGACTGTTCGTCGAGTGATTGACACTCGACAAGCAGCCGCTGGATCTCTTCGTTTCCGGCTGCGAGTTGAAACAGCTTTTGCAGGTTGATCGAGATCGCAAACAAGTTCTGCGCCGTGACGTCGTGAAGTTCGCGGGCAATTCTGCGCCGCTCTTGATCCTGTATGTCGAACAGGCGAACTGTCAGTTGCACCAGTTCGCGCTCGGAGCGAAGCCGATCGGTAACGTCTTCCGTGATCGTCATCACTGATTCAACTTTACCGTCAACCGAGAACTCGGGAATCAAACGCGTCGAATAATGACGTTCGTTGTAAGTAAACGAGTGGTGTACGAGCTTTCTCGATTCGATCGCGGCGCGGCAAGCAGCTTCGAAACTTTTCCAGTCAAAGCCCGGCTGTGCCGCCTCGCGTAAGGTTTTCCCCAGGAAACTTGCTATCGGAATGCCCGTCGCCGTTTCCAGTGCCGGGCTCGCGTAGATGTATCTGAGATCGCAATCGAGGCGGCATAAAACATCCGGGGAGTTCTCGACGAGGGTTGAGAATTCCCTTTCGCTGAGCCGGCGATGTTGCTCGCTCTGCTCGATCGCTTTGAGTGAAAGTTCGTGTTCAGTCATATCGCGCGACACGGCAAGCAGCCGTTCTACATTTCCGTTGGCGCCGTACATCGGCGAGATCACCGTGTGCCACCACTTCAGTTTTCCTTTGAATGTCTTACCGGTTCCACGAAACGATCCCGTTGCACCGTTTCTTGCATTCTCGACCGCGGCTTTCGCGCTTATTCGATCGTCACCAGTCCACAAGTTGATCCACGACAATCCGAGCACCGCATCGATGCGGGTGACCTCGAGCAATCTTTGTCCCTGTTCGCTCATGTAAATTAGATTGCCGTCAAGGTCCAGGACCTTCACACAATCCGAGCTGCTCTCAACGATGCGACGATTGAACTCTTCACTCTTGATCACGGCAGCTTCAGCCGGCGATTGAGCTAGAGATCTTTTGCGGCGGCGTTCACGTAACAAACCAGCGATCAACAAAGTCTCGAACGTGAGTAGTCCTCCGGTGAGGATGGTCCATCTGTGCTGTTGCCAGAAACCTTGCTGTCCGCTTTGCGCTAGTAGAGTGGGTGGCCGCGTACCAGGGGGCGAGCACGCCACAGTTGCTGTGTGGTAAAGCAATACCACCATCGCAAATAGGGGACGAGAGAGATGCGACGAGTTACATCTCATATATGCGATTGTGCGAGAGATCGGTGGGCCGCAGGGGCGAACCACACGCCCTTCAATTATGTCGCCTCGGTACCCGCACTGTACCTACTGGCAACCCAGGGGGACTTTCAGGTTCTGGGCTTTGGTCGTTTGAGCAGATACTGCTTCATATCTACCCGGTCTGAGATTCCTACCTGGGAGGGGAATCGGCTTACCTGATGCGGAACGAAAAATCTAAGTCGGTGCGAAGTACTGAATAACTAATGCGCAGTGTACGCTACGCGTCAATTTTTACAACCCCGTAAAATTACTAGGTAGATTCCCTCTGACCTACAGAGTTTCTCCCACCTCAAATACTGAGTTCACCTGATTAACTCTTTCCACTCACTCGCTTACCCTCGCGCAATCAAACCGCCTCAAAGGGTGCTCAACAGTGAATAGGGTTATTTATCTCTGTGGAACTTTGTTCCTTTTTGCCGCATTCAACGCCGGAGCGCTTGCTCAAGAACCCGTCGGAGCCTCTAATCCGCCGATACCTCAGCAAACCTCGCCCGGCAGTGACGACGCTCACGAGCTTGCAAAGAAGCTTTCTAACCCGGTCGCGTCACTGATCAGTGTTCCCTTTCAGTCGAACTTCGATTTCGGTATGGGCAGCGGTTCAGGTTGGCGTTACACGATGAACTTCCAACCGGTAATCCCGGTAGCACTGAATAGCAGATGGAACCTCATATCCCGCACCATCCTTCCCATCATTCATCAACACAACGTCGCCGGAACCGGTACTCAAAGTGGGTTGGGAGATATCACTCAGAGTTTCTTCTTCTCGCCGAGAGAGCCGAAACGGTTTATCTGGGGCGTTGGACCAGCGCTGTTAATTCCAACCGCAACCGACGACCTGCTCGGCACAGAGAAATTCGGTGTTGGACCAACGGTGCTGGTATTGAAACAACAAAACGCCTGGACCTACGGCATGCTCACCAATCACATCTGGTCCGTTGCCGGAAGTGACGATCGCGCCAGTGTGAACTCGACTTTCATTCAACCATTTCTTGCTTACAACACGCGCGATGCATGGACCTACACGGTGAATGCGGAGATGAGTTACGACTGGACCGGTAACCACTGGAGCATTCCTATCCATCTCCAGGTTTCAAAACTGACGCGGTTTGGTAAGCACCCGGTGAGTTTTGGTGGCGCACTACGATGTTGGGCCACCAGTCCGGCCGGAGGTCCGGAGAACTGTGGATTTCGCTTTATCGTGACGCCCCTGTTTCCACAGTAGTAGTAACGGGGCGCATTTTTTATGTCTCGTATGGGCCATAAGGCAATGCCGGCGGGTGGGCTGCCTAAAGACCGCGCACTGGAACTTGCGCGGGGCGGCGGCGCCTATGGTCCATACGAGACATAAAACGTTTTCGAAGACATTCGAGCAGCTATTGGAGGAAAGAAATGGCGGATAAACCAAATATTCTCATCATCTGGGGCGATGACATCGGCTGGTTCAATGTCAGCGCCTACAACCACGGCATCATGGGCTATCGCACACCAAACATCGATCGAGTGGCCAAGGAAGGATGTCTCTTTACCGACTGGTACGGGCAGCAGAGTTGCACGGCAGGCCGCGCCGCATTCATCACCGGTCAATCACCGATTCGCACCGGTCTCACGAAGGTCGGTCTTCCCGGCGCAAACCTTGGCCTTCAACCTGAAGACCCGACGATCGCCGACGTCCTGAAACCTCTCGGTTATGTCACCGGCCAATTCGGCAAGAACCATCTCGGCGATCGCGATGAGTTTCTGCCGACCGTCCACGGCTTCGACGAGTTCTTCGGAAATCTCTATCACCTGAATGCTGAAGAAGAACCGGAGAACCCCGATTATCCCAAGGAGCCGGAATTCAAAAAGAGGTTTGGCCCACGTGGTGTGTTGCACAGCTACGCCAACCCCGACGGCACGCAGAAAATCGAGGACACCGGTCCATTGACCAAGAAGCGCATGGAAACAGTGGACGAAGAGTTTCTTGATGCGAGTTTGAAGTTCATCGAGAAAGCCGTGAAGGACGACAAGCCGTTCTTCGTCTGGTGGAATTCAACACGCATGCACATCTGGACTCACTTGAAAAAAGAATCCCAGGGTGTAACGGGTCTTGGTGTCTATCCCGACGGCATGGTGGAGCATGACGGTCACGTCGGCATACTCCTCGACAAGCTCGACGAACTCGGCATCGCCGATAACACCATCGTGATGTACTCGACCGATAACGGCGCTGAAGTGATGAGTTGGCCGGATGGTGGAACGACGCCGTTTCGCGGTGAAAAGGACACGAACTATGAAGGCGGTTGGCGTGTGCCGTGTGCGATCCGCTGGCCGGGTGTTATCAAGCCGGGAACCACTTCCAACGGAATCTTCTCGCACACCGACATGCTGCCGACGCTCGCGGCAGTGGCTGGCGAACCCAATGTAGTCGAGAAGCTCAAGAAGGGTTACAAGAGCGGAAAGAAGAACTTCAAGGTCTACATTGACGGCTTCAATATGCTGCCCTTCATCAAGGGCGAGGTAAAGGAAAACCCGCGCAAGGGGTTTCTCTATTGGAGCGACGACGGCGATCTGATGGCTATTCGCGTCGAGAACTGGAAGTGTGAATTCTTGCAGCAACGCGCTAAGGGATTCGACGTCTGGCGCGAGCCTCTGACAAGTCTGCGCGTCCCAAATCTCTACAACCTTCGGGCCGATCCGTTCGAAAGAGCGACTGACGAAGCCACGCTGTTCTACGGCAAGTGGATGGCTGATCACACATTCATGCTCGTGCCGGCACAGGCACTCGTCGGCGAGTTTCTCAAGACCTTCGAAGAGTATCCGCCGCGTCAAAAGCCGGCGAGCTTCAGTATCGATCAGGCACTGGAGAAAGCTCGGAGCAATGAGAAAGCAATGACCGCCGGGGCAGGCGGACCAGCACAGTAACTTAAGGAGTTAATGAAAAGCTGAACCCGTAAATCACATTGCCCCCTCTGAAGGAGGAACGGAAGCAGTGGTCCCAAAGGACTGCTGCTTCCGAATCGCTACCTGCGCGTCGATTACTTTCGACGATCGATTTGTTTCAACCATGAGCATCGTGCCAGGGGCAAAGTTTAAGCTTTAACGTTCTGAGCCACAGGTCGATGGACCAAGGAGGGTGGAAAATATGAATCGACTAATCATTCTATTCGCGACGATGGTCGCGATAGTCATGACCGTAAGCGGTCAGAAAAAACCGAAACCAACACAAACGCCACAGCCCGCAAAGGTGGCAGCAAGTGCGGAACCGGCTTTACCGCGCGGAAACGATCTAAAAGACGGAACGAGTCAAGCGGAGAAAGCAGCGAAAGTGTTTGGTGAAATCATGGGCATACCAGACAAAGGTATCCCCACGGATCTGCTGAACAAAGCTGAATGCGTTGCGGTGTTTCCAACTGTGATCAAAGCCGGCTTCATATTCAGTGGTAAAGCCGGAAGAGGGGTTGCAAGTTGCCGCACGAGCTCCGGTTGGTCGGCGCCGGCGTTTCTCGAAATCAAAGGCGGCAGCTTTGGTTTGCAAGCCGGCGGTAGCTCAACCGAATTGGTGCTGCTCTTCATGAACACGAATGGCTTGAAGAAGCTGGTCAATAACAAGGTCGAGCTGGGAGCAGACGCGTCCATCGCCGCTGGTCCAGTAGGACGGGAAGCCGCTGCCTCCACCGACGCATCGATGAGCGCCGAGATACTTTCCTACTCGCGCAGCAAGGGTCTGTTTGCCGGTATCTCGCTGAAAGGATCGGTGGTGTCAGCCGAGAAGAGCGATATGGAGGGAACTTACGGCAAAGGCGTAAATGCATTGCAAGTGCTTGGGGTGAGTAACACCAGGGCGCCTGCCGAAGTGCAGGTCTTTGCAAACAAACTGGGTGAATACTCCACGCGAACGGCATAAGGTAGCTGGGAGGCGTTGCCTCAAAGAGCCTCTCATTCACACCGGGCTTCAGCCCGGTGGAAAAAACACTCACGTTGGTGAGAAACCGTTTTAACGGTTTCCTGCTCCGTGTTAGTGGAAACGTGTGTTTGAACCAATTATGGCAACACCGGTAAGAACAACTGGACCGATCCCGGTTACGCTCGACAACTTCGTCCGCGCCGAAACGGACTTGTACTTCGCGAAAAAGGTCGCCGAGGACGGATTCGGCAAACTCCAACACAGCCGAACAATTGCCGACGTCAATAACCAGACGGTCGTGCGAATGAATCGCGATACGATTTATTCGAGCGGAGTCTTTGACCTCAATGCCGCGCCGGTGACGTTCACGCTGCCCGACGTTGGGAAGCGCTTTATGTCGCTGCAGGCGGTGAATCAGGACCACTACACGCTTGACGTCGTTTACGGTCCGGGCATTTTCACCTACGACCGGACGAAGGCTGACACTCGATATGTTTTCTTCATCATTCGCACACTCGCGAATCCCAACGATCCCGAAGATCTAAGAGCCGCCAATATGGCGCAGGACGCGATCAAGGTTCAACAAACAAGCAAGGGAAAATGGGAAGCCCCGACTTGGGACAGCGCATCCCGAGATATGATCCGCGCAAAGCTAAACGCGCTCGGAGAAATGGGTTATTCAGGCGAGAGATTTGGCGCCAAAAAAGAGGTGAATCCGATCGCTCACCTGATCGGCACGGCGATCGCTTGGGGAGGTAACCCGAGTTACGCCGCTGTCTATCAGGGTACCTATCCCAAAGCAAACGACGGCAAAACCGTTTACAGACTGACCGTAAAAGATGTTCCGGTGGACGGCTTTTGGTCGATCACTGTCTACAACTCCACTGGTTTTTTCCCAAAGAACGATCTCGACGCTTATTCCCTCAACAGCCTGACCGCAAAACCAAACAGCGATGGTTCGTTCACGATCCAGTTCGGCGGGTGCGCGAGAAACACGCTCAACTGCCTGCCCATCATCGCGGGCTGGAATTACACGGTGCGCCTCTATCGCCCGCGCAAAGAAATTATCGACGGCGAGTGGAAATTTCCGGAGGCGCGACCGGTGAGTTGAGCAGTTCTCTACAGCCCCTCCCCCACGGAAATACTTATTTCACCTGATTGTGTAGATCGCCCACTTATCTGACCCTTGCCTTTACTCACTAAGAACTTTTGCGGGCCCTGGTTCGGGAGAAACTGCAATGCACGTCATGACAAGAGTGTTGGCTGGCGCAGCGATTCTAATAGCCGCTGTGTCTGTGATTTATGGTCAAAGCCCGACACCATCCCCGGCAACCTCAACAACCCCGACAGCCGAAAAAGTGAAGAACGATCAACAAGCCGCCGCAACCTCCGCGACCGCTCCCGCTGCGCCGGAGCCTGACCCGGATTTTTGGACGCAGCAGGAGCTCACCGGCGACTGGGGCGGCACCAGATCGCGTTGGAAAGAAAAAGGCATCGAGCTCGAGTTCAAGCTCTCGAATTTCTTTCAGGGAGTCGCCTCCGGCGGCTTGCGCGAAGAAAGTGAGTACAACGGTAAGTTCGAGTACACGATGAAATTCGATCTCGGGAAGGTTGCTGGTTGGAAATACTGGTCATCCGAGATTAAGGCAGAGGTGCGTTGGGGTGGTCCAGTACTCGGCGTCGGCACGATCAATCCGGTCAACACGGCCGCGCTCATACCTGGTGCAAACGGTGAAGTGATCTCCGTGACAGCAGTGAACTTCACGCGAATAATTCCGAAAGACCTGAAGAAAGGCGACTTGTTTGCCGTCTCTTTCGGACGATTTGACCTCCTCGATCTCATCGATGAAGATTTCTTTGGCGGTGAAGGCACAGAGCGATTCTTCAACATCGCTCAGATTGGACCATTGACCGTGTTGCGTCAGGTGCCGCTTATCGCCAACGGGGCGAGTTTTGCTTACGTGCGACACGGAGAACCGCGCTTCACTCTGGCGGTGCTCGACCCAAACGATCATTCCGTGGACATCGGGTTGGACAACCTCTACGGCGATGGCGTCACGTTCTATCCGACCGTTTTCTTTCCGGTGAAGTATTTCAACAAGACCGCCAAACACTCGTTTAGTGGCGCCGTCACAACGAAGAAGTACACGCCGTTCGACGCGATTCGCCAGGTCATCATCCCCGGGCCGGCACGTAATCCAGTCGAACCTCAGCGAGGCTCGTGGTCCCTCAGTTACACGTTCCGCCAGTACCTCGTAGAACGCGGTCATAAGGACGGCTGGGGGTTCTTCAGCCAGGTGTCCTTCGCGGACAAGGCTACGAGCCCGATCACGAGGTTCTTCGACGTGGGAATCGGCGGAAACGGCTTGATCAAGAGCCGTCGCAACGACGAATTCGGTGTCGCCTACGCCTACACCAATCTCAGCAGCGTGCTCAAGGACAACATCGATCTGATCACGTTCGGCAATCGCACTCTGCGCGTCGAGCACCAGTTTGAGGCGTTCTACAACCTTCACCTCACGCCGTGGCTCAGGCTCACGGGTGATATTCAAATCGTTCGCCCGACGCGACCGATCGCTGAAACAGCAGTAATTCCCGGCGGACGTTTGGTGATGATCTTCTAGGACTAATCGATGGCGTATTTCAGACGCAGGCTGTTGCTGTTGCTTCTTCTGCTGGCCGTAAGCGGCGTGGCTCGGGCGCAGTCTGATCCACTCCCGTCGTGGAATGATGGACCAGGCAAACAGGCGATCGTCGAGTTCGTCAAAGAGGTTACAAAAGAGGGTGGTCCAAACTACGTTCCGGCGCCGCAACGAATCGCCACCTTCGACAACGACGGCACACTCTGGTCCGAACAACCAATCTACTTCCAATTCGCGTTTGCGCTCGATCGTGTGAAGACGCTCGCACCGCAACATCCGGAATGGAAAACACAACAGCCGTTCAAAGCCGTGCTCGACGGCAACATGAAAGCGCTCATGGCTTCCGGCGAAAAAGGATTGATTGAACTGTTGATGGCCACGCACACCGGCATGACTACCGACGAATTCACGAGTGCCGTCTCCGAGTGGCTCGCAACAGCAAAACACCCCACGCACAAGCGCCCTTACACCCAACTCGTTTATCAACCAATGCTCGAATTGCTGGCTTACCTACGGCAAAACGGATTCAAGACGTTCATCGTGTCGGGCGGCACGGTGGAGTTTATGCGCGCGTTTTCCGAAAAGGTGTACGGCGTCCCGCCGGAACAGGTCGTCGGTACGAGTTTCGTGACGAAGTTTCAGACGGCAAACAACGGCGTGCCGGTGCTGATGCGCGAAGCGAAGATTGAGTTTCTCGACGATGGACCAGGAAAACCGGTCGGGATTCAGCGGTTCATCGGGCGCCGGCCGATCCTCGCTTTCGGAAACTCCGACGGGGATCAGCAGATGCTCGAATGGACCGCTGCCGGCACCGGCGCGAGGTTGATGGGGCTCATTCATCACACCGACGCGCAGCGCGAGTGGGCCTACGATCGCCAGTCGCACATCGGCCGTCTCGACAAAGCACTCGACGAAGCGCGCGCAAGGAAATGGATCGTCGTGGACATGAAACGCGACTGGAAACAGGTTTATCCGTACTAAAGAATTCAAAGTGAAGGGAGAATCCGGTTGTGAAGCAAAGAGTCGCGAATCTCTGCTTGATCCATTTGTTAGTGGCTCTCGCTGCTGCGTGCCAGGGCGCCGGCACGAACCAGCACGCAACTACCGAAAGCGCAACAAATTCCGCGGCCAGAGCTGAGCCGACACGAGCCGACAAGCCAACGGCCGACGAGATTCGTCAGGTGCTCGCGGCCCATGACAAGGCGTTGAACGAAAAGAATCTCGACGGTGTGATGAACACCTTTTCCACCGACGCGAATGCGGTGATGTTAGGCACCGGAAGCGAAGAACGGTGGATGGGACCACAGGAGATCAGGGCTGCTTATACCGAGATCTTCAAAGACTACGATCCCGGCACACTGCAAACCGACTGCGCCAGTTGGAAGAGCGGTGGCGGTGACGATGCCGGCACGATGGCATGGCTGGCAGCCACTTGTAACGCGAAGGACTCGCTGCAAGGCAAGACGCGTGAGTACAAACTGAATGTCTCGGGCACTGTTGCCAAACAGAACGGCCAGTGGCGCTTCGTCGTGTTGCACATGTCGAACGCGGTTCAAGGACCAGTCACGCAGTAGGAGCCAACAGTCATGGACCACAGATTGGAAAACCAAAACGAAGAAGACGAGCGGCGGCTCCTCTCACGCCGCGATTTCCTGGCGGGTTTGCGCAAATGGTCCGCGGCGGTAGTCGGCATTGCTGTCGCCGGGTCGGTGTTCCTGCCGGGCGAAACGGCCTCGGGCTGGGTTAACGGTCGCGGCTCGTGGGTGAATGGAGGCGGCGGTTGGGTCAATCGCGGCGGGTCATGGATCAACGGCGTAGGCGGTGGCGGTTCCTGGTACAACCGTGGCGTCGCGTGGGCCAACCGCGGTGCTTCATGGGCCAATCACGCCGGTGGCGGCGGTTCGTGGGTGAATCGACGAGGATGGTAACGCAAAACATAGCGTCACCCGTTTATCACGTTCCGGCGAAATGGTTCGATCGGTATCGCGGGCGTGACGTGATCGTGCGTTCGTCGTCGCCTCAGGAGTTGGTCGAATGCTTGCGCGGCGCGGACCTGGCGTCCGTTCGTTTTATTCAGTTGTTTTCAACTTTAGAAGACACGAGTTGTCTCGAAAGCTTTGGTCCAGGCATACCAGTCGACATCGTTCTCGAGAATCCGGCGCAGTATCAACAGCTCTACAGTTACACCAATCTGCTTGACAGCCATCCCGTTCGCATCACGATTTCGCTGGTTTCCGGCTTCAGCAAAGCGGTGAAGCTCGCAATCTCCTTGCGGTATGCAGTGAAGCTCGAGGTACAGCAACCGGATGAGGATCAGTTGGCGGAGCTCGAGAGTGTGCTCGATCTCTACTTGCATCTCAGCTCGGTAAGCCAGCCTATCGAGTTTTTTCACTCACTGCTGCTCTCGTTCTACCGCAACGAACCGGTGTCGCTGTGGGAAATTACCGAGACTGATCCACGAAGTGTGCTTTACGTGGGCGACGACGGCAGCGTGGTTAACGTGGATATAAACAGCGAGACGCAGGAGTGTCATGAATGTGAGTTTCGCGATCGTTGTCACGGCTACTTCAAGTTTCCCGATCAGAATTACGACTGCGACGGTGTTAAGCACCTCTTCCGGGCGCTCGCGAACGCCGCCACGGAAGTGCGGCAGGATCTCGAAAACTTCAAATCGATGGAAGCCCAGGCACACTCATGAGTTATTGGCGAGGAATACAATGAGTCTCGCAATATTGGTCCCATTGTTAATAAAGCTCAGCATCATGCTCAGCGTGTTTGCGATCGGACTCAAAGCCACGTTCGCCGACGCAATCTATCTCTTTCGCAGTCCGGCGAAACTCTTGCGGGCGTTCGTGTCGATGTTCGTGATAATGCCACTGTTTGCCTTGTTGCTGGACTTTACGTTTCAACTCAATTCCCCCCTGAGGATCGCGCTCATCGCACTGGCTGTCTCACCTATTCCACCAATTCTTCCGAACAAGGCGATGAAGGTCGGCGGACGCGAAAACTACACGATCGGACTGCTAACCGCGAGTGCCGTGCTCTCGGTCGTCGTCATTCCGCTGATGATGGAGTTGGTCGAAAGGATCAGTGGCGTGCCCTTGCAAATGAGAGCGAGAGACGTCGCGGCGCTCATGCTCTCGACAGTGCTGGTACCGCTGTTGGTGGGAATGGGTGTTCGCTATTTGTGGAGCTCGTTTGCGGAACGTGCCGCGAAGCCGATCGCCACCGTCGGCACCGTAATGTTGATCGTCACCTTCATCCCGATTCTGTTTACCTCAGTACGGGCCATACTCATCCTGGTCGGAGATGGAACTCTACTCGCGCTAGCTGCTTTTGCGCTAGTTGGCATCATCGTGGGCCATCTGTTGGGCGGGCCTCATCCGGAAAGCCGGGCCGTGCTCGCGCTCGCAACCTCTGCTCGACATCCCGCGGTGGCGCTCGCGATCGCCCAGGTGAATTTTCCAAACCAGAAGTTAGCCGGTGCTCTCGTGCTGGTCTATCTCGTGTTGGGTGCGATCCTCGCGCTGCCGTATCTGCACTGGTCGAGGAAGAGCCAATCCGCTACCGCAACGAGTGAAAAACAGGTGGAGGCGTAAATCTCGATGGCCGGTTTTTCGTTATCAGTCCCGACGATTCAAACCTGGCTTCCCGGCGTTCACCTGCTGCGAACTTACGACACGAAAAACCTCGGTAGCGATGTGGTCGCGGGGCTTTCCGTGGCGGCGGTGGCGATTCCGATCGGCATTGCGTATGCACAGCTCGCGGGTGCGCCTCCGGAAGTCGGGATCTACTCAGCTTTTCTGGCGCCCGTGGCGTATGCGCTCTTCGGTTCGTCACGACAGTTGATCGTAAATCCCGATGCTGCCGCGTGCGCAATCGTGGCGGCGACAACAGCACCGCTTGCCGCCGGTGATCCCGCAAAATTTGCTGACCTTTCAATACTGCTGACGCTCTTCACCGGTGTTGTTTGCATCGCCGCCGGCATCGCGCGCTTTGGGTTCATCGCAAATTTTCTGTCGCGTCCGATTCTCGTCGGTTATCTGAACGGCATCGCGATCAGCATCATCGTCGGCCAGTTAGCCAAGATCATCGGTGTTGACGTTGCACAGGGAGGCGTTTTTCGCACGTTGGGTAATCTTGCCAGGCAGATCACAAGTCTGCACTGGACCACGGCGATCGTTGGTCTCTCTTTGCTCGCTCTGCTGTTGCTGCTCAAACGATTTGCGCCGAAAGTTCCCGGTCCGCTGGTGGCGGCTGTCGTCAGCATTGTTGCGGTCTATTTTTTCGCTTTGAACGCGAGCGGTGTTCGCACCATCGGCACAATTCCCGCGGGCTTGCCCGCGCCACACATTCCGTCGATCGCCGCTGCGGATCTTGGACCACTGGCACTCGGCGCAGTGACGATCATGCTCGTGAGTTTTTGCAGCATGATGACTACCGCTCGCGGATTTGCCGCCAAGAACGGTTACCGCATCGATCCGAACCGCGACCTGATGGCGCTTGGCGTTTGCGATCTTGTATCGGGCCTGACGCGCGGATTTGTAGTGAGTGGCGCAGACTCTCGTACGGCGGTGGCCGACTCTGCCGGTGGCAAGACACAGATGACTTCGATCTTCACCTCGATCGCGATCGCGGTTGTACTCCTGTTTCTGACAGCGCCACTCGCTTATCTGCCGTCCGCGGCGCTCGCCGCCATTCTCATCTCATCTTCAATCGGGCTCTTTGATTTGCATTCGCTGCGCCGGTACTACCACGTCAGCAAACCCGAATTTCGTCACGCGATGGTGGCGATGTTGGGCGTGATGACGATCGGTGTGCTTGGCGGAGTGGTCATCGCGGTTGGTCTGGCGATCCTGCGGTTGTTGATGCTGGGTTCCAAACCACATGACGCGGTGCTGGGCGAAACAGAGGCAGACGGGTTTGTAAACATCGCCACAGAGCCATCAGCCAAACCGATTTCCGGCGTCGTGATCTATCGCTTTGACGCATCTCTTCTCTTCTTCAACGCGGATTACTTCGCGTCTCGAGTTCGTCAGGTGATTAGCGACGCCGGATCCAAACCGTCGGTGTTTGTACTGCATGCGGAGTCTATTCCAGTGCTCGATATCACGGGCGCCAGTGTTTTGGAGTCACTGCACGTTGAGTTGGCGCAGGCCGGAATAGAACTACGCATCGCCAAATCCAAAGGCGTGTTTCGCATCATGCTCGAACAAAGTGGCGTCGCCGACACTATCGGCCGCGAACGACTGTTTGCCTCGATCAGGGCCGCAGTCGACTCTCATTCTTCGACTCAAGGGGGTCCAACATGAGATCAGTAGTAACAAGAGCTCCCGCCAGGGAGATGGTGTGGATTCCGGGCGGCACTTTCACGATGGGCTCAAACGAGCACTATCCCGAAGAGGCGCCCGCTCATCCGATCACTGTCGACGGTTTCTGGATGGACCAGCACACCGTCACCAATGCACAGTTCAGCCGCTTCATCGAAGACACGGGTTATGTCACCTCGGCCGAACGTGCGCCGCGCGCGGAAGATTATCCCGGCGCAAAACCGGAACTGCTCGTCCCTGCCTCAGTTGTTTTTTACAGGCCGGCGTTCAAAGTCGATCTCAACAATCATTTCAACTGGTGGACTTACATTCCCGGCGCGAACTGGCGGCATCCACAGGGACCAAAGACTTCGCTCAAGGGTCTGGCCAAACATCCCGTGGTCCATATCGCCTTCGAAGACGCGATGGCCTACGCGGGTTGGGCCGGCAAGGAAATTCCAACCGAAGCCGAATGGGAGTTCGCCGCGCGCGGCGGGTTGGAAGGTGCGGAGTTTGTTTGGGGAACTGAATTCAATCCTGACGGCGAGTCCATGGCCAACACGTGGCAGGGCGACTTCCCGCTCGAGAACACTTTAGACGACGGCTTCGAATGGACCGCGCCGGTCGGTTCGTTTCCGCCGAATGGCTACGGGCTCTACGACATGGCCGGAAACGTCTGGGAGTGGACCAGCGACTGGTATCTCGATCACAACAAACTTACGCACTCCTGTTGCGGCTCGCTCAATCCTCGCGGCGGGCAGGTCGACGAAAGCTACGATCCGTGCCAGCCAAAGCTTCGCATCGGCCGCAAGGTGATGAAAGGCGGCTCGTTTCTTTGTGCGCCGAATTATTGCCGGCGTTACCGGCCGGCGGCGCGGATGGCCCAACCGGTCGATACGTCCACCTGTCACCTCGGTTTTCGTTGCATCGTTCGCCGGTAGAAAACGATGGAAGAGATCTTTAAAGAAATCGCGAATCGGATAGCGTTGGGGGTCGAGTTAGCCGCCGCACTCTTGATTGCGTACGGCGCGATTGAAGCGGTCGTCGGTTTGCTTAAACCGCGCAGACAGGTTGAATCGGATAAGCCTTTTCACAAACGGCGGCAGGTCTTTCTTCGTTTCGGCGTGTGGCTGCTGCTGGCGCTCGAGTTTGAGCTTGCGGCGGATATTGTGAGAAGCGCGATCAGTCCTTCGTGGTCCGATATCGGTCAACTCGGAGCGATCGCCGCGATTCGTACCGTGCTGAATTACTTTCTGGAACGCGACATCAGAGAGTTCTCGGAGTCTGCGCAACCTGAAGGTTGAAGATGTCGAACTTCAGGCCAGCGTGTTTGGTATTGCTGCTGTTTTTCTGTTCGACTGCGTTGGGTCAGGAAACGTCTGAAACAAAAAAAGAGATTTGGCCCGAGGTCGATGTTTTCTTTCCGTTGAACGAACGCTTCCGCCTGATGGTCGCGGCTGGATGGGAAAAGGCGTCCGAGACAAGAGACGGTCAGGAAGCGCAGGTTGGCGTTTACCTCGACTGCTTCTTTCGGGATCGAATAACGCTGCGGGCCGGTTATCGTCATGGTTTCGCGCTCGGCGAGAACGAACCGTTTTCCGAGCATCGCATCGTGCTGGACCAGACGTTTCACAAACCGCTGGGGCGCGAGTTTGTTTTCAGCGATCGCAATCGGCAGGAACTGCGCTGGGTAAACGGCGACTTCTCCATGCGGTTTCGCAATCGCGCCAAGCTGGAGAAGACTTTCGTCGCCGGAAAAAGATCGTTCGTGCCTTACACGTCAGGCGAGATCTTCTACGACTCGCGCTTCAGCACCTTCAACCGTTTCCGCTTCGCTGTTGGAAACCAGCTCGTGTTTGCAAAACGAGAGACCTGGTTGATGAACATCCGCCGCCAGCGCATCCTCGACATCTATTACCTCTGGCAAGCCGACAGCCGCTCCCAACCACGACGCCTGCACGCGATCGGCCTCACCTTTGAAATCCATTTCTAACTAGCCACAAGGAGGCACTCAAATACAGAATTTACCCCGCGGAAATACAGAATTTGCCTTATGTGAATGCCCGTGCTGCACCGGTAATCTTCAGGTGTGGTGAACGCATCAGCGCCTCCAACATCGACATCGACAGAATTGGCGGTCGATCGTACGCGGCTGGCTCACGACCGCACAATGATGGCCTGGGTGAGAACCGCGGCCTCGTTGATCTCCTTCGGCTTCACCATCTACAAATTCTTTCAGTACATGCGCGAGCAGGGCGCGCCGGCGCAACATCGGCTCTTGGGACCACGTGAGTTTGCGCTCTTGTTGATCGCCATCGGCCTGTTCGCACTCGTGCTGGCGACTCTCCAGAGCCGGCACGAAATGCGAGTCATGAGAAAACATTACGCGCACGTTCCTTTTTCGCTGGCGAATGTCGTCGCTGCAATGGTGGCCATTCTCGGCGTACTCGCGTTTCTCGCGGTGATGTTGAAGCAGTAGTACCGGCCCATGACGACTGTCGATCAAGTTGATTCAACCTTTGGACGTGGACCATTTCCGCACTTTCAACGTTCGCTTGGATTGTTCCGGCCTGTCGGCACCAACATCTTCGCCCGCGCCTTCACCTGCGTTTTAGTCGGCTGGTTTCCGTTACTGCTACTTGTGTTTGTCGCGAGCACGCCGCGTTGGAGCGCTGTCTGGTCCTTCTTAACTGACTTCGGCACACATGCACGCTCTCTGATCGCCGCGCCGCTCTTCATCCTTTGCGAACCGGCCTGTTTGAAGAGGCTGGCAACGATCGTGAATCACTTCATCAAAGCAGGCGTTGTAGAACGAGACGACAAACCACGCTTTGAGGCTCTGGTGGCCTCGAACCGTTCATTAATCAACGGAACATTTGCGGAGATCGTCGCAATTATCGCCGCTTACTCAATCGCGATTGCTCTCGTGCAGCATTTGCCGGCACTCGGAATTAGGCCGTGGTATCTGACCTCACAAAACAGCACCACGATGTCGGTCGCAGGTTGGTGGTACTCGTTTGTGAGTCTGCCACTACTATTGATTCTCAACTTTGTTTGGCTGTGGCGCATCGTGCTCTGGGGTCGCTTTCTCATCCGTGTAGCGGCGATGAAGTTGCGTCTTATCGCAGCCCATCCCGATCGGGCTTCCGGTCTGAAGTTTCTCAATTCGTCACTCGTGGCGTTTATACCGCTGGCCTTTACCTTTGGAGTCATCGCCGCGGGCGCATCTGCCAACCAACTGCTCTATAACAACGCCACAATAGAGACCGTGCAAATGCTGGCCGGCGGATTGACTGCTGCAGTTCTGATACTGTTCGTGGGACCACTGCTAGTCTTTGTGGTTAAGTTACACGCAAAGAAGGTTGAGGGAATCTATTCTTACGGCGCTCTCGCAGATGATGTAGGCCGGCAGTTTGAAGAGAAATGGTTGGCGAACAACCCAGAGATTCGCAGTGGCGCTTTGGAAGCGCCGGATTTTTCGGCGACTACCGACCTCTATCAAGTGGTGGCAAACGTACACGACATGAAGCTGGTTCCGTTTGAACTGCGCGCCGTGGGGAGCCTGGTTGTAGCTGCACTCCTGCCGTTCATCCCGGTGGTGCTGATGATGATGCCAATTAAGTCAATTGTGACTGAGCTGGCGCGGCTGCTGGTGTAACTACTTGGGATTTGAGAGTCTGTGTTGAATTGCATAACGGACGAGCTCAGCGGTGCTTTTCATTTCCATCTTGTTGAGTATGCGCGCGCGATAGGTGCTGACGGTCGGCACGCTCAACGACAAACTCTCGGCAATCTGTTTTACAGTTTTCCCTTCCCCAAAAAGCGAGAGGATCTGAAATTCGCGGTCTGAGAGCTTCTCATGCAGGCTCCTCTCGCTTGAACCTCCGAGATTCATGACCAGCAAATCCGCAACTCTCTCGCTAATGTGTTTGCCGCCGTCGAGGATCTTTCTAATGGCCACGACGAGTAGTTCGGGCGCCGTTTCTTTCGACAAAAATCCCGAAGCTCCCGCGCGCAAAACCCTGACGGCCACCTGATCTTCCGGATACACACTCAACATCAGCACCGGTGTGTGCTTGTATTGTTGCCTGATCTCCTTCAGCAGCTCGATGCCGTTCATGCCGGGCAGATCGATATCGGCGATCACGAGATCGACAGGCTGTTGTTTGATCTCATTAAGCGCTTCCCGGGCGGTTCCGGCTTCCAAAACTGCAAAGTCGGGCTCATCCTGAAGTACTTGCTTCAATCCGCGTCTGACTATTGGATGATCGTCAACGATGAGGACATTTGTCACTATCAAACTCCAATGGCTTCGTGAGTGCCGGTTCTGAGGTTGAAGGTCGCCTTGATCGTAGTGCCGCGGCCGGGCCCGCCTGAGACACTGAACGCGCCTTTGAGATACTCGACGCGTTCGCGCATTCCCAAAAGACCGAGTGAGTTTGGCGCGTCGATCTCTTCCATGGTTATGCCTCTGCCGTTGTCGACGATCACCAGCGAGACCGCCGAATCAGTAACGACGAGATCGACGTTGACTTTGTCGGCATTCGCGTGCACGGCGACATTGGTCAAGGCTTCCTGGAGAATACGGAAAAGGGCGGTTGAGATTTCGGGAGGTATCTTCAGGTCTGTCTGCGGAACATTGCACTTGCATTCGATCTTCAAGCGGCGTGAGGTTTCTTCACACTGCCACTCGATCGCTGCGGCGAGACCGAATTTATCGAGTACGCCGGGGCGAAGTTCGGTTGAGATTGCCTTCACCGAGCGTATTGTTTCGTCGAGCGACTGTCCGATCTCGTCGAGTGCTTGTGTAACCTGGTCCACGTCGACCTGGCCGGTGGTGGTGATGTTTTTCTTGAGTAGTGCGGCTTGAATTTTGACACTCGCGAGCGACTGTCCGATCGCGTCGTGTAACTCGCGCGAAAGGTTGGCCTTCTCTTTTTCGCGCAGTCTTTGCAAATAGCCGGAGAGTTGATGCAACTGCCGATGCGAGTGCTCGAGTTTGAGGGCAGTGGTTCTTAGTTCGGTTTGATCTCTTTGCACGCCCCAAACGCGAAGCAACATGCCGTTGACGATGATGCCGATGAGATTGCTGGAGAAGTAGCGAGTTCCGCCCGCGTTATCAAACTTTGCGGTCTCGAGTTCGAGCAGACGGTATTTGGCGGCGATCAGCTTCCGCATCACATTTGTGTTCGCGGGATGTGAGGTGAACTTCGAATCGCCAAAACGCAGGCCAAGCACGTCGTCCGCGCGATCGTAACCATGCATGCGGGCCATCGCGTCGTTGCACTCCGCGAGATAGCCGTGCTTGTAGAACAAACCAATCTGTTCGTCGACGGGAAGCTTGACGTCGATCGGTTCTTCGACGTCAAGACGCCAGATTCCCTCCGAGCTATTCACGATAAACGAACGATAACGTTCTTCGCTGGCGCGCAGTGCGTCGTCGGCACGTTTCCGGTCTGTGATGTCTTCCACCATCGCCAGGCCGTAGAGTGGAACACCATCGTCGTCCCGCATCAGTACCGCAGTGACGTCGAGCCAGGCAATGCTTGCGTCTCGCTTGATGAAGCGTTTTTCGATTCGGTAACTCGGGATTTCGCCACGCAGGAGTTGGTCGGTCAGCATGAGTCCCCGGGAGACGTCGTCGGCGTGCGTGATATCGGCGAGGCGTTGTTGGAGTAATTCCGCGGGCGTGTAATCGAGAGCGCGGCAGAGCGCGGCGTTCACGCGCCGGAAGCGGAAGTTGAAGTCGATCACCGCCATTCCGATCGGCGCATTATCAAAGGCCTGGCGAAAACGCGCTTCGGTCGAATGAGCCGCCTGCTCAGACTCGGGCGTGCGCTTTTTGTCTTGCGCTGTCTGGGACTTCTGCGAAGCGTAGGGAGAAGTTTTCACACTGCGATCCAATCAACTGTTTGGCAAATCAACAATCCGGTAGTCGCTGTATTCTGGCGGGGATTCCCATGTATATAACCTTGTACTGGCGAGCATCTTGCGTTAGATTTTGCATGCGACAGCCGCATTCGACTCACGCTTCACAGGAACCTTGCAACCCGTGAAGAAAACGACAGACCGCCGGGACGATCATTGCTACACTGCGATGAAATGAAAGAGAAACCTCATGCTTAGTACCGACTGTGCCTACTGTGGAGGCCTCAATCAGGCAGCGGCACAAATCTGCGTCGCCTGTGGTGACGATCTGACGCTGCAACCATCCTCTCCCACGTACGATCCAACGCGCGGGTGGCAACCGCTAATCGATCCGAACCGGCCGTTGGCCGGGTTTGCTCCGTTTGGACTCGACACGGCTATCTCTGAAACTTTCTCACTCTTTACCTCGAACTTCTGGCTGATCACGAGGATCGTCGTCGTTATAGTCGCGCCATTTGAGATCTTTCGCGCACTCAACTTCGCCGAAATAGCGTCTGGTTGGGAGCTAACGGTTTGGACTTTTCTCCTGGCCGGTCTTTGTAAAGTGTTGGTCGTACCGGCGCTGATCTATGCGCTGATGAAGGTTATTCTGACTGGCAGGGAGCCCGGGATTCACGAGTCCTATCGCTGGGGTCTGACCAAGCTAGGCAAACTAATTATTTGCGCAATCGCGATCTCAGCGCTTCAGTGGATTGGCTACGCGTTCCTGATTATTCCGGGTATCATCGTCTACCTGACTTGTTTGCTGGTTTACCCGATCGCCGTTCTGGAGAAGGGATCAGTGACTGACGCGCTCGCGCGCTGCTTTGAATTGACCCGGGGAAACTGGGTACCGATCCTCGGTGCGCAGATTATCCTGGGAGCTGTTTTGTTGGTCATGTCTGCGTTCGGCTCTTTCTTTTCCGATGGCACCATGTTTTGGCCGATAAGGGCAGCGGCCGCGATCGTCGGCGACATCATGGGCCAGACAGTAACCGTTATGTCACTGGTTATGTATTTAAGCCTGCCGCGCACTTCTCCCAGCGGCCATACCGTCTTATCGTTGACTAAATAGACTGCAAATGTATTCAGCCCAGATCACGCGCGCAAACCCAACCTGTGTTGTTCTCTTGATCGATCAATCGGCGTCGATGTCCGATCCGTTCAGCGGCGACTCAGCCAAGAAGAAGGCCGACTTTGTTGCTGAAGTGGTGAACCACACGCTGCACGATCTTGTTATTCGCTGCACCAAGACCGAGGAAGTCAGAAATTACTATCACGTCGCCGTGCTCGGTTACGGGCGGCAGGTGTGGAGCGCGTTTGCCGGGCCGCTGGCGTCGCGCGAGATCATTCCGATCGCGGACGTTGCCGATCATCCGCTTCAGATAAAGAGCAGCTACAAGAGAGTTTCAGACGGCGCATCGGGGTGGGTCGAAATTCCCGTGCGTTTTCCCGTTTGGATTCATCCGACGGCTGATGGCAAGACGCCGATGTGTGAAGCGCTCACGCGCGTGAAGCAGCTACTCGAACGTTGGTTGGTACAACACCCGCGCGGTTTTCCGCCGACGGTGTTGCATCTGACGGACGGTGAATCAAGCGACGGTGAGCCGTTCGAACTCGGCCAACAGATCATGTCGCTCGGCACTGACGATGGCAATGTATTGTTATTCAACTGCCACATCTCTTCACGGCGAGCAGCAAAGGTCGAATATCCAACCGACGAAAGTTTGTTGCCCGATGGATTCGCCCGCACGTTGTACAAGATTTCGAGCCCGCTGCCGCACGGCTTTCTAGCAGCGGCCGCGCAACTCGGCGTTCACACGATCGAGGGGTCGCGAGGATTCGTTTTCAATGGCGACCCGTCTTCGATCGTACAGTTTTACGAGATCGGCACGAGCCTTACGGGGATGACGCCATACCGCTGGATGGACGAGATCACGGAGCCCGAATGAGTTCTGTCAAACAGAGCGCTGGTTGGGAGTTGCGGACGCAACAGGTTCTGTTGCCTAAGTCGGGCTTTGAGGCATCTGAGTGTGAAGACTTCATCGGCATAGACGAACAAAACTGCCGCTTCGCGGTGGTTGACGGCGCGACTGAAGCATTCGACGCCCGCAGTTGGGCGCAACGTTTAGCGGAAAACTGGGTGCGCAGTGATTCACTGTTAACCGCGGAAACTTTTCATGAGTGGGTGGCGAGCGAAGGAGCCGCGTTGCACTCCGCATGGAATCAATTAACACTGCCGTGGTATGCGGAAGAGAAAGCACGGAAGGGATCGTTTGCGGCTTTCGTCGGTGTGGAATTGGATCTGCGCAGCGAGACGCCGTCGTGGAAAGCGATTGCGCTGGGCGATGCGTGCCTGTTGCACTGCCGCGACAGAGCGTTACTCAAGAGTTTGCCCGTTGATAACTCGGCAAACTTCAACAGTGCTCCCATGCTCGTGGCTTCAGACCCGGTCTTTTACAAAACCAGCGCCGACTCGCTGGTGATCGACTCGGGCCGCTGCCAGCCCAACGACATATTCTTTCTGCTTTCAGACGCCGCGGCCGCGTGGTATCTCGAACGCTTCGAACATAACGATTTTCCCGACATTCTGCGGGAAAACGACGGGCCCGAGGCCGCAAAATTCTTTGAGAATGAGCGGCTCGCTGGCAGAATAAGAAACGATGACATCGCCGTGATACGCCTCGAAATTCAGCAGCGGAGTATCAGCTAGTGGCAGCCTCGCCCTCGCATCCAGGACAGATTCCCAGATACTGGCCCTCGGCCAGGCACTTCACCGAGGTCATTCAATGCCCGTCCGTCTGTTTCACGAGCCCGGTTTTGCGAAACACTCTGCCCGCAGTTGACCGTCTCGGCATGCCGATCGTTACTTCCGGCCAGTTTGCTTACGTTTACAAACTCAAGTCGACAAACGGACATGGCGATTTCGCGGTGCGCTGTTTCCGTGGTTACCTCGGCGACCGAGATCAGCGTTATCTCGCGATTCAGGAGCACGTTCAGTCGTTACCGGTCTTATGTCTTTCGGATTTCCGGTATGCGCCCGAAGGCATACTCGTCGGCGGCCAGCGTTACCCGATCCTCTTCATGAAGTGGATCGATGGGCCAACGCTCGATCTGTACGTTGGCGAAATGCTTCACCGGCGCGACGTGCTGCTTCATCTGGCAGATGAATGGTTGCGCGTCGTAAGTGCGCTGGAAGCGTCGGGCGCCGCGCATGGCGATCTGCAACACGGCAACGTGATCGTCGAACACGGGCAACTGCGTTTGATCGATCACGACGGCATCTACGTGCCGGCGATGAATGGCTGGCCCGCGTCTGAAGTCGGTCATCAGCATTACCAGCATCCACACCGATCGGCGCAACACTTCGACGCTAGCCTCGATAACTTTTCAGCCCTCGTGATCTACCTGTCGTTATTGGCACTCGCTGAACGGCCAACGTTGTGGCAGGAACATCACGACGAGAACCTGCTGTTTACCAAAGCTGATTTCCACGATCCCTCTGCTTCGACTCTCTTCACGAAGATCGGAGAGATCGGAACCGAACATACCCGGCTGGCAGACATTCTCGCTAACGCTGCCTCGGGATCACCGAATTCTGTTCCGCGTCTGTTGGAATTGGTGGAAGCGCCGTCGCGTTTGCCAGCGTGGATGACGGCTCCGGACGATCTGGAGACAGAGACCAAGACGAGAGAAGTCTCGCGCGCAGAAGCTCCGGTGGAAACGAGAACCGCGCGCTGGTCACCGTGGGATGCGAAGAGCAAAGAACGTCCGATGCCTTCTACACCGGCGTCAGATTCAGTTCAATCGGTCTTTAGTGTTAACGCCGGTACGTTGCCCGTGCCGCGCGATCCAAACAAGATCGCGCTGAACACGGTCTTTTTTGCATGGGAGTTTTTCCGCCAATACTTCTTCTGGTGGTACTGGGGCGCCTATGTTCTATTTCAATTTAGCGGCTTAGGTTTTACGGTTGGTTTCTTGTTCGCGACCTGCGCGATGATGGTCTGGTCTCTCGTCTGGGGCATTTACAAAGCAAACGAACTAGTGCGCAATGCGCGACTGAAACAAGCAGCGCCACAAGCTTCGCTTCCGCCCCTTCCACCCACGCCGAGACGCAGCCCGCTCTCGTGGCAAACCGTCACGCACGTTTATCCTCTACCGGCGCCGGCAAAGCCGCCGCAACCGATTGTTGGAAACCGCGTGTTGGGAATCTATCACCTGCAAGACTGCGATTATGTGGTACAGATCTCGGCCGCAAACACGGTCACGTTCGCTTCACCCTCGGAAGCGGCGTCGCACGGTTACAAAGCCTGCCGCATCTGTTCGCCTGCGACTTGATCCTGCGGCTCAGGGACTTGGGCCTCCGCCTCGGCGACTACTTGAACCTCAGTTTCTGGCTGCGCCGATTCTTCGTTACTGACTGCCGGTTTTTGCTCGTTGAGCAGCGCACGCAACTTGCCGCTCGTATCGTGTGTTTCCCATTCACGCCAACGACTGAACGCGTGGTGCAAGTGTTTCGTGCGCAGCTTCGTGAAGTGATTCAATAACCACGCAAACGCAGCCAATTGCTCTACCGCGTTTTCTTTTCTCGCCGGACCAATCTCATCGCCAATACCCAGGATCCAGCTATCGCAATCGTGAAGATCGCCGAGGACAGTCTGTATCCGCGCGGCTCGTTTCGCATGTGAAGAGATCGAGCGCGGAAAGCACGGCGCCAGCAGCTCGATCGCGTAACGCAAACGCTTCATCGCGATGCGCAGCTCGTGCAACGCCTCGACGTCGAGCGGCCTGAATAATCCATCCTTTCGCTTCTCAACTTCTTTGAGACGATCGCGGATGATGGCCTGCGACACTTTTGCAAACACAGGCGGCGTAGCGCGTTTGCGCTTTCGTTCCGCCGTTGCAGTTGCGTATTCAACGGCAGCGGTGAAGTCTGACTCCAGTTTTTTCAGTTCATTCTTCGCCAGCAGTGCTTTCAATTCATTGCGGTGATGTTCGCGCAGCTCCTTCCGCTTCGCGATAAACAGCTTGAGTGCAGCAGTATGCTCGGCGGGCGCTTTTTTCTCGATCTCTTCAAGCACGTGAATCGCCACATCCTGATCGCGTACCGCGCCGAGTGCATCTGCCAGGCGCTTCAACTGTTTGAGCGCCGACGCGAAACTTCTTTTCGGCAGATAAGGCAGGAAATCGCGCAACGTGCTTCGCAAACGGCGTGAAGCAACACGCATCGAGTGAACACCTTCCGGGTCACTCCAGTTGAGCGCCTCCTTGCGCCACTCGAGCAGTTCGTTGAATCGCGTCAGGAACACCAGCTTCATGCCCTGCACGGCCGGTGCTTTGCAATCAAGTCCGCGTATTTTCTTCGCTTTAGCCATAAGTTTTGATCAGGCGCGACCGGCTTTTTGCCGCCGCACACTAAAACTCAGATTTCGATTGAATGCCTGTTCAAACAGTTCCCGCTTTCGCTCAACTTCGAGCAACTCGTTTTCGCAATCAGCATCGCTGTGCAAATCAAAATGCAGTGCGCCTGACTTCTCGCGGCACTGGACGTCATAGATTCGACTATCGTGACTGCGGTCCAACGCGTCTGCCAATCTTACAATTCCGCCCAGTTTGCAAACGATCTCCCGGTCCGGGAGATTCAGCGACGCGTATTCGGGATGGCGCTTTTTCGGCAGTGACCCACGATGATAACGCGCGATATTCGCGATCACAGCGCGCTCCGCTTCGGAAAAACCCGTGAGCTCGGAATTGGTGATCAGATAAAGCGCGTGTTTTTGATGCGACTCGTGTGCGATGTGATAACCGATGTCGTGTAGCAGCGCGCCGGCGAGCATCAGCGTACGATGATGTCGCGAGAGGTTCTCGGTTGGCGCAAGGCTATCGAAGATCTTCTCCGCGAGTTTGGCCACTTGGCGCGCATGTGTTTCCTCGTAACCAAAACGGCGTCCGACCGCGTGCACGCCGCGCAGTTTTTGATCCGCAAAATTTGGCGCCGGTGGACGCGACTCGTCTTCCAGTTCGCGCAAACTGTCGATGATCACGCCTTCTCTCAAAGCCCACTCACACGTCTTTATTACGTTGATGCCCAACGCGCGCATTGCCGCTTCGAGGATGTGACCGCCGGCGACAATGATTTCCGATCGCTGCGAAGTCAATCCCGCCAGTGCGCGCCGTTCGGCGAGGTTCATCGTCGCGAATTTGGCGTTCAAGATGGTGAGTTGACTCAGAGGAATGTCGGTTTCCGTGGGCTGCACTGACTGGTTCTTGCCGTTTGGCGAAGCGAGTTGACGAAGCGCGGCGCCGATCGAGAGTATCGTGCCTGACGTGCCCGACGCTTGTTGCCACTGCGCTTGGCGCAACTCGCGATGCGGGCGTTCGAAGGCGGCATGAACTTCGGCTTTGAGACTGGAAAGCTGTTTTGGTTTGGGCGGATCTGAACTGAGATAACGCTCCGTTAGACCAACTGCTCCGAGCTTCATGGAGAAGAGCGAAAGCGGGGTGCCGTTGCGAAAGAGCGAGATCTCGGTGGAGCCGCCGCCGATGTCGACGTTGATGTTCGTGGCGCCGTTCAGCGCACAACCATGCGACGCCGCGAGGCCGATAAGCCGCGCTTCTTCGATTCCGGAAAGGATCTCGACGCGCAGGCCGGTCTGTTGTTCGACTTCTTTAATAAACTGCGAGGCGTTGTTTGCCTCACGCACTGAAGCAGTGGCGACGGCGATGATCTGTTTGGGTTGATGGGCCTCGGCGATGGTCTTGCACCGCTGTAGACAACTTATGGCGCGGTCGATTGCTGACTTTGAAAGACGACCTTTGCGCAGCGTCTCGTGACCCAGCCGGATCACTTCTTTTTGCCGCGTGACAACTGCATACGAACTGCTATCAGCCGCGTCAGCGACCGCAAGTTTGATGGAGTTGGACCCGATGTCTATTGCCGCGAGTTTCAATTGTCCGAGACTTTAGGGAAATGTTGTTACAGCGAGGTGAACTGTAACTGAAGTTAAGACCCGCTTTCCACTTGATCGGCCTTGACGTGCATCGGGAAGCAGTTGAGGAGATGCACGGCAAAGGCCAGTCACCGGCGGGTGGTGGGAGTCGAAATTTGTGAACGAGGGCTCACTTAACCAGTTTCTTCACCTGTCCCGGTGGATAGAACGGTCCGCCGAAAAAATAGGCAGCAGTTAGTAGTGCTCCTTTAGGGGTTGTTGGTTCGAGAAAGTAGTGGCTACGGGTTAACGCGTAATGATCGGTTTGTGAACAGTTTGTAAACTCCGGGACCTATGTTCCTAGCAGCGTGCCGCTGATCGTAATCTGAACGCCGAAGGCGTTAACAAATTCCAGCCCAGGGTTGGCATAACCCTGGGGTAGAAAGCCAAAGTTTCATTTAACGCTGAAAGTGTTGGCAAAGCGATCACAGATGTTTAGTTAACGCTTTCAGCGTTGGGAACTGCTGGTAATCCAGGTCCCAGGGTTGTCGCAAGCTCCAACCTCTGGGCTCGAATTAGTTAACGCCTTCGGCGTTCAAATCAAGTTCCAGGACGCCGAGCACTTGTTCGCGAGTAACGGTCGGAAAATCTGTGAGGAACTCGTTCAAAGTGTCACCGGCTTCGAGGTAATCGATCAGATGCGTAACGGGAACGCGCGTGCCTGTGAAACATGGCACGCCACTCATTTTTTCAGGGTCCACTTCGATTAGATCAGCACGTTCCATATCCCGCAGTTCCCAAACGGCATCTTCCGAGTGGGGACATAATAACAAACGAGGTGGAAGTGGTCAGCCACGATCATCTCGATCGCGCTGCTGTCCTGTAACCATCTCGTGCCACGCGGGGTGGTGGCTGCGGGCCCAGTCGTCCGTTACGGTGCCGTCGATCATTGAGTGGAAGGTACCCGGCTGTTGGGCGGTGCTTTCGTAGATGTGAATGATGAACCCGGCCAGCAACGCTAAAGCAGCGATGTCGTGAACAACGTAACTAATAGCCACGGCCCAGCGTGGAGTCAGGTGGTCGAACCACATCACAAGACCCGTGATAAAAAGGAACACGGTCCCGAAAACGAGGAGCCAGAAGTAGATCTTCTGTCCCGCGTTAAAGAAACCCACGTCTCGTGGTTCAGTTTTTTCAGTGTTCGTAACGTAAGCCTTGATGCGTTTCATCCAACGAGAGTCGTTATGCGTCCAACGCATCGGCCGCAGCCAGTTCACAAACTGAAACGCAAACGCGATGGTGAAGCCGACCGAAAACCACGGGTGCAGGAAGCGTGTCATTGGTCCACCGCCAAACAACGGCGTCAACCAGCGATAGAGCCACGGTGAGTAGATCGCAAGTCCTGAAAGCAACGCGAGCACGAAGAAAATCGCCACCGTCCAGTGCAACACACGAGTGTAAACCGGGTGACGCAACAACTCGCCGCGATGCACAACAGTGCGGCCGTGACGTCCAAACGCCGCCCGCGCTTTCTCGTCAAAACGTTCAACCGAACCACTCATATCCGATCCTCTTGTGAATCCTGTTAATCCTGTCCTTAAGGCTTTTCCTTTCGCGCGGCGTCCACTTCGTCCGGGTGTTCAGTAACAATCGGCACCGGCTCGGGCTGCGGGAGCTTTGGTCCATACGCGACGCGATGGAAGAAGACGGCCAACACACCAAGCGCGGCCATCACCAACCCGGCAGGCTTCGCGAGCCACTTCCAGTAGGTGTAACTCGGCGGAATCACCGGGTTCGCCGGTAAACCACCATACAGCTCCGGCTGCGTGACGTCGTGCAACACGTAAATCACGTGCGTGCCGCCAATCGACTGCGGATCGTAAACACCCGCATTCGCAAACCCCGACTGCGTCTTCAACTGATGTGCCCGGCTGTGCGCGATCTGGACCATGTCCTCCTTCGTGCCGAAATGCAAACACCCGGTCGGACACGCCTTGATACAAGCCGGCTCCAGCCCCTCACTGACACGATCCGAGCACAACGTACACTTGAAGACTTTCTTCGTGTGCGGATTGAATTTCGGTATGTCGAAAGGACAGCCCGAAATGCAGTAACCACACCCGATGCAGTTCTCCTGTTGAAAGTCGACGATTCCGTTTTGATACTTGATGATGGCGCCATCAGCAGGACAGGCACGCAGGCAACCAGGATCTTCACAGTGCATGCACTGGTCCTTACGCATCAACCACATGAAGTTGCCATCTTGTTCATGCTCGACAAACTTGATTAGGTTCCAGTAGTTCCACTCGGTGGACGGCATCGTTTGATAAGTGTTGTTGAAGGTCGTTTCGCGGAACGGGTAATCGTTCCATTCGACACACGCGACTTCGCACGCTTTACAACCGATGCACGTGGTGACATCGATGTACTTGCACACTTCAACGGCACGCTGCGTGCCCTGGCCCGCGACAGGGCCTGGATGGGCCGAAATCTCCTGGATTTGCATCGTTGCTGGAGGCATGATTACTCCGTCTAAACCTTCTCAATTTTCACCAGAAAAGCCTTAAACTCGGGGGTATATGCATTCGGATCGATGGCGGCCGGCGAAAGCAGATTGGTAAGTGTCAAGGCTGTCAGATCCTTGTCTTCCTGGATGCCGCGATAGCCAAAGTGAATGGGAATCCCAATCTGATATGTCTTCTTGCCATCGATCATCATCGACTTGATGCGGCGCGTGACCATCGCCTGGGCAATGTAAACTCCACGCGCGCTCGATATCTTCAGCTTCTCTCCACCTCGGATGCCCAACTCATCGGCGAGTTCCGCCGGCACTTCGATGAAAGGCTCAGGCACAAGCTGAACGTTCATCTGATTGTTCTTGGTCCAATAGTGATAGTGTTCGGTTAGACGATAAGTGGTGCAGACAACATTGAAGCCCTGGTCGACACTGCCGAACTTGTCGTCGGCTGACTTGTACTTCTTCGCCACCGGATTGTTTGACTGCTGCGGATGCAGCGGGTTGGCAATCGGACTCTCCATCGGCTCGTAATGTTCCGGGAATGGACCATCAGCAAACGCCGCAAGGGGTCCGAAGATACGGCCCACACCTTCAGCATTCATGATGAAGGGACCCATGTGGTCCTTCGGATCAGAATCCGCTTTGAAATCTGGCACATCGTTTCCCACCCACTTCTTCTGATCCTCGTTCCACCAAACCTGTTTCCGTTCCGGATCCCACGGTTTGCCTGAGGTGTCACACGAGGCGCGGTTGTACATCACACGACGATTGGCCGGCCACGACCACGCCCAGTTGGGATAAACGCCCAGTCCTGATGGATCGTCGGTACCGCGCCGTTGAGACATTGCGCCTGCTTCGGTCCATGAGCCCGAGTAGAGCCAGTTGCCGCACGCGGTTGTACCGTCGTCGCGTAGCCACGCGAAACCGGGGAGCTGCTGACCGGCTTTGATTGTTTGTCCGGGCGCGGCTTGCTCGTCAGTCAAGTCCGCCAGCGCGCGGCCATTGATCTCCTTTGCAACTTCAGAGAGCGAGGGATTCTCGGGTGTTAAATAGGGCCAGGAGACATTCACGATCGCGTCAGGAAACCTACCCCCTTCCGCTTTGTACAGCTCACGCACTTTCAAAAAGATGCGCGCGAGTATCTCCTGGTCCACTTTTGCCTGACCCGGTGGCGGAAGCGCGGGATATTTCCACTGCAGCCAGCGCGCGGAGTTAACAAACGTTCCATCCTTTTCCGCAAAGCTTGCAGCCGGCAAACGATAGACGGTCGTATTGATCCGTTTCATCTCCTCTGTGGTCGTGCCCGGTGCTCTCCAGAATTCGGCCGTCTCTTCGGGGTAAAGATCGCACACCACGAGCCAGTCCGCCTTCTTCAAAGCGTTGATGTTCTTGTGTGAATTTGGGCCGATCGCGACGCCGTTCATGCCAAAAGCAAAGAGACCTTTAACTTTGCCGTTGTACATAAAGTCCCACATCTCGGTCCATGAATACTTGCGATCAATTTTCGGTAGATACTGGTAGGCAAAGTCGTTCGACTTCTGCGCAGCATCACCGTAGAGCGCCTTTAGAAATGAGACCATGAACTTCGGCGTGTTGGACCAATAGTTGTACGACTGCCACTCGTTCGGTTTCGAGGGCGTTGGTGTCGTGCGCTTCAGGAATGTCGCGAGGTCAGTATCGGTCGATGCGGGAATTTTGAGATAGCCGGGGAAAATATCAAAAACACCTCCCATATCGGTGGCGCCTTGAATGTTGCAGTGACCGCGCAAGGCGTTGACGCCACCACCAGCACGACCAACGTCGCCGAGCATCAGTTGCAGAATCGCAGCAGTGCGAATGATCTGCGTCCCCGTAGTGTGCTGCGTCCAGCCCACAGCGTAGATGATCGAGGCGGCCTTCTTCATGTCGCCATTTTTGCGCACCGAAGTGAACAAATCGGCGGCCTTGAGGAACTGATCTTTCGGGATGCCGGTGATGCGTTCCACCATCTCAGGCGTGTAACGCGAATACTGTTTCTTCAGCAACTGGAAAACGGAACGTTCATGTTGCAACGTGAGATCGTAGGCAACATTCTCGGGCATCATCGGCGGCGGTTTCGTGCCACCTTGTCCCTCAGCTCCCGTACCACCTGCGGCCTGGTGACCGCCACCGGTCGGGCTTTCCATCACTCCGCCCGCACCGGTTTTCGCTTGGCCACTCGGCGGTGGCGTTTGCGTTGAGGCCGACCCACCTCCACCGCCACCACCTGTTTCCCCTGGCCCAACCGCGCCGCCGGCTTCGTAATTCCACGTGTCTTTTTCGTAATTCGAGTCGCCGTCGAAACCGGAAAACAGGCCATCTTCCGGTAACTTAAAACCTTCCTTAACGATAAATGCAGCGTTGGTGAAGTTGACGAGATACTCTCTTGCAATGCGATCGTTTTGAATCGCGTAATTGATCAGTCCGCCGAGAAAGGCGATGTCACTGCCGGCGCGGATTTGTAGGAAGAGATCGGCGGTCGCAGCAGTCCTCGTGAAACGAGGATCGACAACGATCATTTTCGCATTGCGCTTTAACTTGGCTTCGATGGCCCACTTGAAGCCACACGGATGGTTTTCCGCCGGGTTGCCACCCATAATCAACATCATGTCGGTGTTTTTGATGTCGATCCAGCCGTTGGTCATTGCGCCGCGTCCGAAGGTGGGCCCCAAACTGGAGACCGTCGGACCGTGTCAAACTCGGGCCTGCGTTTCGAAGTAGCAGACCCCCATACTGCGCATTGTCTTAACGGCCAGGTAATTGAGCTCGTTGGTGTCAGTACAGCCGCCGATCCAGCCAATGCCTTCACAGCGGTTCACCGTCAACCCCTTTTCGTCTTTTTCTACGAACGTTTCGTCACGGGTTTTCTTTACCCAACGTCCGATCTCGTTGAACGCGTCGTCCCAGGAAATGTCGTCCCAATGATCTGAACCCGGACGCCGTACTTGCGGCTTCAGCAACCGCCGTTCGTTCACGATCTCCTGTTCGAGCGACGAGCCTTTCGGGCAGAGTGTGCCGCGATTGATCGGATGATCGGGATCGCCTTCCACGTGCACGACCTGTGGCGTTACGTTTTTCGCTTTATCGCCAATCGTGTGAATGATGACGCCGCAACTCACCGAACAATACGGACACGTACTGCGTGTTTCAGTCGTGCGATCGATCTTTAGTCCACGCGCCTGCGCGTAGATTGGACCAAGCGAGAAACCAAACACCGACACACCGGCGCCGCCAACGATGGTTGTTTTGATGAAGGTTCTTCTGGAGACTTCCATAGGTCAAACTCCAGCAAGGATGAATTGGTTCGGGGGATGTAGGGGCTACAGGAGGGAACGCAGACAGACTAAAACTACGAATGTTGATTGTCAACCGATTTAAAGTCCAACGAGGTTCAACTCGATTTTCGCATAGCCTTTTTCAGCGGCCCACAGATCCAGCGCTGCTGTTGCCATGTCGTCGACCAAGGGGACAGCGAGGCCCAGACGAGTCAGATCGATGCCCTTGATGTACTGCTTGCACGACTCACACGCTTCGATTCTGACGTGATCGTATTCGCCACTCTTGAAGTATTCGAGTTTGAACGGCCGCTCTTCGCTGCACGAGGCGCAAACCACGCGCCGGAACTCCCACGACGATAGACAAGTCGCACAGAGCAGATGCCGGTTCCCGCTCTCCGAACCCGCTTCGGAGACGCGAAGAAAGCTGAGCTGCGGTTTGCCAAAACAGTAAGGGCAACGATTTTCGGCTGCTGGGCTTTGTCTGCTGAGAGCGCCTGATTGCACTGACCATTGCGCGTACGGTTGTAAGAAAGCCTTGGGAAAAAACAGTTTGTCCGAGCGGTTGTTCCAGTATTCGAGCAACAGTTCATCCGGCACGCCGGCCTGTTCGGCGAGAGCCGGCGGGGCCACAGATAAGACGGATTGCAAAAACGAAGGGGCGTGTTCGCGCAGGACGCTGATATCAGCTTCGAGTGAGCCCGACGGGAGCCAATCGCGACGCCCGCGGAGCGATTCGTAGATCTGTTTTTGAGACGCCAGAACAGTTTCGTAGAACGTCAGTAGCTCTGTCGCCGGCGTCAGGCTCTCAGCGAGCTCACGAACACGTTTTATGTTTGCATCCCAGGAAAACATTCATCAGTCATCACGTTTTTGATCGCCGCGATCGCCCTGTCCTGGAGGGACTGTGGTCTTCGCGTGTTTGCCATCTTGCAGTCCTCCATTCAGTTAATCCCGGTTACAAAAAGCAAACAGAGGGCCGTTGCTCCGTATCTCGGTGTCTCTGTGGTTGTTTTCGCGAGCATTATTGAAACACTGAGGCACAGAGAAGTCAGAAACAGATAGTAGAGTTCGATCTTCAGACGTGATCGTATCAATCTCCGACACGTTTGAACGACTTTTTCAGCGCCATCCGGGCGGCGTGATAGCCGCACATACCGTGAACGCCGCCGCCGGGAGGAGTCGAGGAGGAGCAGATGTAAATGCCTTTGAGCGGCGTGCTGTAGGTGCGGATAGTTGGACGCGTGAACATTTGCGTGAGCGTTGCTGCGCCGCCGTTGATGTCGCCGCCGACGAGATTCGCGTTGCGACTCTCGAGCTGCGCTGGTGTCAACACACTGCGCCCGATGATTCGTGAGCGAAAGCCAGGCGCAAAACGCTCGATTTGATTTTCAATACGTTCGCTCATGTCGACGTCAGAACCGTTGGGAACGTGACAATAGGCCCACAACGTGTGCTTGCCTTCAGGCGCGCGTGAGGGATCGAAAAGACTCGACTGCGCAACCAACACGTAAGGCCGATCGGTAAACTTCCCTTCCCAAACAGCGGATTCCGAAGCTTCCATTTCCGCGAACGAACCGCCGAGATGAACGGTCGCTGCCTGCGCGCACTCACTCGCACGCCACGGCACTGGACCATCGAGCGCCCAATCCATCTTGAACGCCGCCGGACCGTAACGGTATTTGTTTAGCTTGTCGCTGAAGCTTGAAGGAAAACGTTTGCCGGCAATCCGGACGAGCTGGCGCGGGGTTAAATCAAAAAGCACGCAATCGGACGGCGCTACATCGTCAATCGATTGGATACGCACACCAGTCACGATCTCGCCGCCAAGCTTTTTCAAAAACGCGGCCATTGCGTCTGAGATTTGTTGCGTGCCGCCACGAGGTATCGGCCAGCCACCAGCGTGTCCCAAAGTCAGCAGCACTAACCCAAACGCCGCTGTCGCCGGCAAATCGAGCGCCAGACACGAGTGCGCGGCCACACCCGCAAAAAACGCGCGCGCCCGGTCTTCTTTGAAATGCGCTTTGGCGAGACCGGAAGCCGATCGGATCGCGTGCAAACCAAAACGGCCCATCGCAAACGGATGCCGCGGAAAACGCAATGGTCCAAGCAAGGCGGGCGCGAGACTATCCCAGTTCTTTACCAGGGGCGTCATCAGTTTCTGATACGCGCGCGCATCTACGCCGAGTTGTTCGCTTGTTTTCTCGACCGAACGGTGAAGCAAAACAGCGGTGCCATCATCAAACGGATGCGCCACCGCCGCGGGTGGGTAAATAAATTCGAGACCATATTCCGCCAGCGAAAGACTTTTGAAAAACGGAGAACCAACCGCTAACGGATGAACCGCGGAACACGTGTCGTGAATAAACCCCGGAAGCGTTAAAGCCGCGGAACGCGCGCTGCCGCCGATGTTCTCGTTCGCTTCATAAACACAAACACTCTTCCCCACTCTCGCAAACTCGATTGCCGCCGCCAACCCATTCGGCCCAGCGCCCACGACAATCGCATCGTACTTTTTACTCATGAGCATTGCCACAAAAAGGCACAAGAGGCACAAACGTGTTCACAAAATCTTTTTGTGCTTCTTTGTGGCTCAAGAAGCCGGAGTAGCCGGACGCGAGTGTTTGATGTGGCGCCAAACCCACCAGCCAACCGCCAGCACCCCAATAATGCCGATCACGAAATCGAACCGGTGAAACCAGGTTTTCAAAGTCTCGTCTTTGTCCCACTGCTCGCCGAGCTTTTGCCCGATGTAAGCGAGACCAAGACACCACGGCAACGATCCGGCGAACGTGTAGATCACGAAACGCGTGAGATTCATACGGGCCACGCCTGCGGGAAACGCGATGAACGTGCGTATCGCCGGCAATAAGCGGCTTACAAAAACGATCGCTTCGCCGTACTTTGCAAACCAGCGATCCGCAATATCCAGATCGTGCCGCGAAAGCAAAATGTACTTACCGTACTTTTCGGCCATGGGACGGCCGCCATACATGCCCACCCAATAGGCCACCAACGAACCAAGCACACACCCAACAGCACCGGCAATGCCAACCCACCACAGGTTCATCTCGCCTTTCGAAACGAGATAGCCGGCAAACGGCATGATGATCTCCGACGGCAATGGAATACAAGCCGATTCGATCCCCATTAACAACACAATGCCGCCGTAGCCGAGCATGGAAATCACCGCTACTATGAAGGCCGAGAGTATGCCGATGATTTTTGCAACCATGCTAACAGCGTGGAATCAGCGATCTTGCCAGCCGTGCTGGCCGATTAATGGCACAAAGGCGCAGCCACCGTGGTCTTCTTCACGGTGACCAGTTTCCGTTTTGATCACGCGTATCAAGCGTTGTGCTTCACGCGACTCACCAACCGGGACAATCAAACGCCCGCCCAGCTTGAGTTGCGCGATCAAAGGATCCGGCACGGTTGGACCACCTGCCGCCACCAGAATCGCGTCGTACGGCGCGTGCGCGGCCCAACCGAGCGTGCCGTCGAAACATTTCACTGTAGCGTTGTAGATCTCGAGTTGACGAATTCGCGCTTGTGCTTCGCGCGCGAGATCGCCGATGCGTTCGATTGCGTAAACCTGCGCGGCCATAAAAGCCAGCACAGCCGTTTGATAACCGGAGCCGGCGCCAATCTCCAACACGCGATTGTCGCGGTCGAGCTCGAGCAGTTCCGTCATGCGAGCGACGATGAAAGGTTGTGAGATTGTCTGGTTCGCGCTGATCGGCAATGCGTGATCGCCGTAAGCACGGCTCTGCAACGCTTCAGGGACGAAGAAATGACGCGGCACGCTGCGCATCGCTTCGAGCACACGCGCATCCTTGATGCCGTAATGCTCGCGAAGACGCGCTACCATCCGCTCCCGCGGAATGGAATATTCGTATTTCCGATTGCTGATTGCCAATTGTTGATTGCCGATTCTCGATCGCTGACTGTCCATTATTAGCTGGAAAATCGGCAATCGACAATCGGAAATCGACAATGCTCTAACTCTTGTGGGTTAACTCGGAGTCTTTAAGATAGTTCCACGTTTCGAGCGCCGTTAGTGCACGATGGTCGGTCATGTCGCTACGCAACGGAGTTACTGAAACGTAGCCCGCTTTCACCGCGTGGTAGTCTGTGCCCTCGACCGAATTGCCGTCGAAATACTCTTCACCGATCCAGAAGTAAGGCTTGCCGCGTGGATCGATGTGTTCGGTGATTACCGGCCGCGCGTTCTTAATTCCCTGCCGCGTGACCTTCACGCCTTTGATCTCGCCGAGTGGGATATTGATGTTCAGCAGCGTTCCTTCCGGCAACCCCTCTTCCAGCACTTTGCGCGTGGCGACGACGGCGAACGCTGCGGCGTCTTCGAAATCGAAGTTATCGCGCGCAACTAAACTTAACGCGAGACCAGGAACGCCCAGGATCGCGGCTTCGAGCGCGCCGGCAACCGTGCCCGAGTAAGTCGCGTCGTCGCCGAGATTGCCGCCGTGGTTGATTCCGGAAACGCAGATATCAGGGCGTTGATCTTCGGGAAGAATCTTGTTGAGTGCGAGCGTGACGCAGTCAGTGGGAGTGCCGTCGATGGCCCAGTGGCGCTCGTCGAGTTGCCTGATACGCAGCGGCCGCGCAAGCGTGAGGCTGTGCGAAGCACCGCTCATCTCGGAAGCGGGTGCAACGACATAGACGTCGCCCACCTGCTTCAGGGCTTCTTCAAGTTTGATAAGCCCGTCGGAGTGGATGCCGTCGTCGTTGGTGATCAAAATCCGCGTCATACTCTATTCACATTCAACGCGTCCGGTCGCACACTCCAGTTTCGGCTGGCTCGCTCACTCAGAGCCTCCGGTTTTGAATCCTGGTTAAGACGACTGGTGAGATCAGAGTACGGGCCGTGGCGTGTGTTAGCGGAGAGCTAATCGCGCGGAATGCGCATTCGGCCTTTTTTCTTGTTGCGCTTGCGGGCTAGGGCTGATTTTAATTTGGCCTTTTGACCGGGCGGAATAAAGAAGGCGTGCTTTTTGGCGTCCTTGATGATCTCCTCGGTCATCACTTTGCGCTTGAAGCGCCGCAATGCGCTTTCAATCGATTCGCCCTGATTAACGGTAACTATTGCCATTCGATTCTCAGCTATTCCTTTCTAGATCCTTTGCAGGTCAGGTATTTAACCATAAAACGCACAAAAGGCACAAAAGGCGGGAATCGGTTTTTACTCGTCCGAACCTTCTGTGCCTTCCTGTGGCTAAATCGAGGTTAAACCAACACTGCTTCCGCTTCCGCGGGTTCCTCTTTCTTCCGGCCCAGACCCTTGATCTGCACCGGTTTATCGGCCTCTTTGATATCCAACTGCTTATTCAAAACCATTTCCTGGTATAGCTTCCGCATCATGACGGCTTCCTCGTGGGCCGTCTTCGGTCCTTCCATTTGGGGCTTGTTCGGCCGCGCCAAATCAACTTCATTCAAGATCAAGCCGTGCGAGCTGTCGGCCATGTGGACGTCCTTGCCGCCCGCGAAGATCTCATGACGGCCATTCTCCTGATACCACTTCGCGACGGTCGCGTTCTGGTGCATGTTCTCGATGATGTTTCTCCAACCGATACCCGTGTTGTAAGCACAGAAGGAGATTTCGCCTTCCTGCGTGCCGTACGGGATGATGCACATTTCTGTGCGGCGGAAGTCGTAGTTGAAGAGATCCTGGAACCACATTCCCGCGATAAACAGGAAGTTCCAGCGGTCAGCACGGCGCGCTTTAATATCCTGCTCCGTACGGTCACCGCTCACCTTGCCGTAATCCTTGCCGGTCAAGCCAAACGACTTGTCAAACTTCTTGAAGAGCTCGTAAAGCGTGAAGTTTGTCGGCGACTTGTACGGGTTGTAGTGCTTCAGGAGCGTCAGGCCCATCATCAAGTTCGACATCCACTTGCCGCGCGCGGCGTCAGTGATCTTCTGCATGTCTTTGACGAGACCCGGAATGTTCAGAAACTCCGGCACCGGACTCATCTCTTTCGTTTCCTTGTCGATCATCACCGCAGTGCCGACGCCGCAGTTCGGGTGGCAACCGCAGGACACCTGGCCCCATTCGGCTTCCGGTCCGTGAACCAAATCGGCGAAGTCAGCAAAGGCGCCCATCAACGAGAGCGGGAACCAATCGCGTGTCGGCTCGGTGATACCAACCTGATCCTTCACGTCGTGCGCCAGGTGCGACAACGTATAGCGCTGTTGCAGGCGACGCTGTTCGGTGATCTCTTCGTCGCGGCCGGTAAACGAAACCGGTTGGAACGAAAGGAACGCAATCTTCTTCGGATTATCGAGCGCGAAGCGAATGATCGATCCGACCTGGTCGTTGTTGATGCCGTTGACGAGCGTTGTGACGAGCACGATCTCGACTCCTGCTTCGTGCAGGTTGTTGATCGCGCGCATCTTCACGTCGAACAGGTTGCCGACCTGGCGGTGGCTGTTGGCATCGTTGCCGATACCGTCAAACTGGAGGTAGACGTAACGCAGTCCAGCGGCAGCAGCTTCACGGCAGAACTCTTTGCTCTTGGCAAACTCGATACCGTTGGTCGCCGCCTGCACGCTGTTGTAACCAACTTTGCGCGAGTATTTGATCGCTTCGATGAAGTGCGGCGAGATCGATGGCTCACCACCGGAGAACTGCACCGACATCTGCCGGCGCGGTTTGATCGTGATCGCGTTGTCGAGAATCTCTTTGATCTCGTCCATGCTCAGCTCATGAACAAAGCCAACCTGGTTGGCGTCCATGAAGCACGGGTCGCACATCATGTTGCAGCGATTGGTTAAATCGACGGTGAGCACGGCGCCGCGGCCATACTTAACAGTGCTCGAACCGTGGTTATGAAGTTTCTCGTCGTTGTGTGCGTCGATGTCGCGTCCCGGGAACATCGTTTCGATGTGTGTCAGGAAGCTAGCGTCGATGGCCATCATGTCTTCGAAGTGGCCGTGGACCGGACAATCTTTGATCATCCAGATCTGACCGTCGCGCTCGATGATCGTCGCTTTGATTTCGCCGACTTTCTCGTTAATTAAAACGCTGACGTCTTTCTTGCCGCTCAGGATCGCTTCACGTGCTTCAATCACGCAGTTGGGACAAAGCGAATCAGTGGTGCGCGGCCAGCCGAGTGTTGGCTTGCTCTTCTGCCACGATTTCAGCAGGGGCTTGTCCGACCATTTGGGAGTAAAAGAAGGATTGGGTTTGTACTTATTTACCGATTGAATTGCGTTGAAAAGGCCTTGCGCGATCAGAGTCAATCCTCTTTCAGCGTGCTTGATAGGTCGCATCTTTTGTTCGTCCAGTCTCCTCAGATATGAATTATTGCTGGTTCGGTTTCGGCAGACTAAGCCGCGCCAAAACCGAGACCTTGTTGGCAATGGCTGTGCCGTCGTGCTTACTGGACCTAAGTTCAATTATTGCTGCGTTTAGGTTTTCAGTGGGGACCGCTGCGGCGTGTCCGGTTGCCACACAGGGCTTGTCGCGTGTCGTTTTGCTACGGGACCGTGAGGGCTTTACGGCTTGGGGTCGCCGCCCATGGCAGTGCGCATTGCGGCGATTATGGGGTCAGTTACGCGGCGTTTGTGAAGCTCCTCCACCTTCGCGGGTGAGAGATCGAAGTCGACGGGCGACTCTTCGATTCGCTTGATGATCGTGCCCTCGGAGAAGCCGGCTTCGACGAGACGAATCACACCTTCGTTATTCAAGATCTCGGTCTTCTCGAGCTTCGGTGTAGCAGCGCCGCCGGATTCAGTCGGTGGTTTGAGGATGCGAACCGTGGCCGAACCCGTGACCCTTCCCTCGTTTTGACTACCACCGTTGCCGCCGCGCGACTCCGTACGCGATTGAGAACCACCGCCGGAGCCGAATATGTTCGTGCCGCCGGTTGAGTTGTCTGCACTGCTCTTCGGACGCTTCAAGCCTCTGAAGAATTGCTCGTCTGACGCCCACTGCTCGTCCTCGTTAACGATGATCGTTGCGTCCTGCGTTGCCAGCATCGCGAGAATGATGTTCTCGCTGACACCCTGACGTTTGAGCTGGATGAGTTGTTCGGGATTAAGATCGAAAACGTTGGGCCGGCTACTGATGATCGCGATGACTGTTTTTTCTTTGAAGCCTGCTTTGACGAGTTTGACAACAGATGTATTCGTCAACAACTGCTCAGCAGACTGTTGCGCGTCCACCGAAACAGACAGGATCGAGACGCTCAACACTGCAGCCGCGAATAATCTTTTCATTTCGTGTTGTCTGTGGCCGGTCTTTTCGTGCGTGCGGTTGTTCGTTTGTAACGATAGCTGATCTTCTTTACGTAGTTGCGCGTCTCACGATACGGCGGCACACGTTGACCAAACTTGGCGACGGCGCCCTCGCCGGCGTTGTAACTCGCCAGGACGAGATCGACGCGGTTGTTGAATCGATTGAGCAGCTCGCGCAGATAGCGCGTTCCCCCCGAAATGTTCTGCGCCGGGTCGTGCGGACGGCGCACGCCAAAACGCGCGGCGGTTCCGGGCATCAACTGCATCAATCCACGCGCGCCCTTTGGTGAAACAGCGCCCGCATTGAAATGTGATTCCTGTTCCATCACGAGGAAGATCAAATAAGGATCGACGTTGTGCCGGCTTCCGTTCTGAAGGATCAGTGAGTCGAGACCAGGCCGGCCGGTGCTCCAGCCGCGTCCTTTCTTGCCGGAATTCGCAACTGCGGTTGCTGGATCTTCGAGCTCGATGCGATCGATGCGGCTACGGTCGATGAAGATCGACATTCCACCGCGCTTGTACCAAACACCGCCAGGCTCTTCGGTTGCGCTTTCAGTTTCAACGCGCGCGCCGCCTTTGAGAAAGATCCATGCAGGACTTTCGTACATGCGCTTGGTTGCAGGCGGCGGCGCCGCCGCGACCTCAACCGGGTCGAAGTGGTCGTCGTCGTTATCCGAAGGCTTTGCCACCGGCGCGGCTTCAGCTTGCGGCGCTTGAGCCTCTATCCGCTCGATCTTTTTGACCTTGTCTTTAGGCAGGACGTTGCTGAGTCCGCCGCGGCGATACCAAACTCCCTGCGGCGACTCCCACGCATCATCGACAGCCATGGAAGAGCCGTCGGCGAGTTTCAATCGCACCTGTGTCTGCGCGAAAGCAGAGCTGACACAGATCAAAACGACCAAGCAAGTCAGAGGTGTAAATGTTAGACGCGTCATTGATCTTTTGAGCTTTGAGCTTGGAGCTTTGTACAAAGAACAAAGTTCTAAGCACTACAATTCCAACGGATCCGCCAACGTGCGCTCGATCATCGTTTCCTGCGTTTGCACTGGCGCGAACGAGTGTGACGTACCGAAGTAATTACGCCACGCGACGTCGACGATGTTTGGCGTCAACTTGAGCTGGTGCTGCTCGAACAAACAAATATCGGTCGCGCGGTCCAACAGATCGCGCGGTTCGCAACCCTTCATCTGCCGGTGCTCGACACGATACTTCATCAAGATATGGTTCAAGACCGGCTGGTCGACGACGATATTGCGTCTCTGCGCCTGTGCCCTGAAGATTTCCGAATACGCTTCGAACGTCGGCGGTTCGACGCGCGCGCGATAACCCATGCGGCGCAGGAACGCCTGGTCGGCGAGATCCTTCTCGTCGAGGTTCGTTGAGAAGACGACGAGCTGTTCGAATGGGACTTCGATCTTCTTGCCGGTGTGCAACGCGAGATAATCGACGCGCCGCTCCAATGGCACGATCCAGCGGTTCAAGAGATCCTGCGGCGCCACGCGCTGACGGCCGAAGTCGTCGATCACGAGCGTGCCGCCGTTTGATTTCATCTGGAAAGGCGCTTCGTAAAACTTCGCCGCCTCACTCCACGTCAGGTCCGCATTCTCGAGTGTCAACTCACCACCAACGACGACCAGCGGGCGATGAATCAAAACCCAGCGGCGATCGTAGTCAAGCGGTGTTTCGTCTGCCGGCATCAGTTCGTGACAGTGCGAGTCGAAGACGCGAATGATCTGTCCGTCGATCTCGACCGCAAACGGGATCCAGATACCGCCGGCCAAAGCGCCGTTGATACGTTCGGCGACGGCGGTCTTTCCGGTTCCGGGAAGGCCGGTAAGAAACAGCGAGCGACGCGAGTTGATGACGCAGCCGAGCGTTTGCAGCAGCGACTCCGGCAGCACGAGATCGTGAAACGCCTGACGCACCGTGTCCATCGATGCCGTGTTTGACGGGATCGATTGCAGCTTCATCATGTGCGTGTAATCACGCAATGAAACCGGCGCTGGTCCAACGTAACCACACACCGACAACAAGCGCGTGAGACGGTCCCAACCGTGGTCCAGCATCGCGTAACGCGTCGAACCAATCGCCGACTGCATCTTCACTTCGATCAGCTTTTCGCGATAAAGCTTTTGGAGCACATCTTCAGTCAACGTGCGCGGCAGGTTAATCCGCTCCGCGACTGAGTTTGTCGTCGGCTCGGGCAACATGGCCACGTGTTTCAAAGCGAGGTCGCAGAGAAACTGTTCGGCGATACCCGTGTCGCGGAGTTCGTCCGGCAGCGGCGGTCCCATGCTTTCGATTTCCGCGCGGCTCAGGATGCTGGTGTGGGACATGTGGGCTCTTCCTTTTCGATCGGACCTATTTGCCGCTGTTTGCGGCATTTTGATTTTGCGCTAATGCGAGCGCCGAACGAGTTGAGTCAGCTTCCGCAGCGCGGCCGGTGCGTTGATAAAGATCGGCCAGGCGGCGAAGCGCGATGGTGTTCATCGGATCGATCTGGCGCGCGGCTTCGTAAAAGCGAATCGCATCGTCTTCACGTCCGAAGCGTTCCATCATTTTCGCGGTGTTGAGATTGCCGGTTAACGGACCCGTAGCACGCGCGAATGCTTTGTAAGCCTCGTCAGTCTTGCCGAGGCGGCAATACGCGAGACCGAGATTATTGAGAATGCGCTCGTCGTTGGGCGCGAGTTTCGCGGCGCGCTTCAGACGATCGACTGCCGCGCGGTAGTTGCCATTTTGATAAAGCGAGAAGCCGAGGTTGTTCAGTGTCTCAGCGTCTTCTTCGAGTTTGACGGCGCGTTCAAACGAATCTTTCGCGCGCTCGCCAAAGCCCTTCTTGTCGTAAGCGACGCCGAGCAGGTTGTGTGCTTCAGTCAACTTCGGATCGAGGGAAACGGCCGTCGAGAGTTCGGAGATGGCTTCGTTGAAACGGCCTTCCAAAAGAAACTCACGACCGGATTCCATGTGCTCGCGCGCTGAGCCGTCGGTCCGGACTTTACGATCGTTCTGGTTGCGCGCGTCTTCGATCTTCGTGACTCCGACGGATGCAAAACGTTCGGCATCCTTCTCGCTCATGCGTTGCAACCGGTTGTCGTCTTTACCGCCAAAGAGCCGGCCGAAAGCTTTGAAAGGCGCGGTGAAAACTTTGACGATCTTGTTGCCGCCCTTCTTCACCGGCTGAGCGTCGCCTGCTTCCGTGCCCGAATCCTCGAGCACGATCGCATCCGGATCGCCCTCGCGTTCGATCGTCGAAGCACTCCACATCGCGCTGACCGCGACGGTCAATACAAAAGCAATAAAAATGGCCAAGATTCTGCGTTTGTTCATGGTCTAACTCCTCTACATCTTGTCGAGAACGTCCATGAGGTTAAGGGCGGCCGGGCCAAGGATCGCGATAAAGAGTGTCGGGAAAAGGAAACACGCAAGCGGGAACAACAGTTTCACTGCTGCTTTCTGTGCTTCCTGTTCGGCTCGCTGGCGACGCTTCGTGCGCAGCGAATCAGAGAACACTCGGAGTCCCTTGGCTATTGAAGTACCAAACTTGTCAGTCTGAATCAGCATTGCGACGAGACTGCGCATGTCGTCGACACCGGTTCGCTCTGCCAGATTGCGTAGTGCTTCGTCGCGTTCGCGTCCAACGCGAATTTCGAGATTCGCGAGCTCGAATTCGATGGCGATTGGGTAGTGCACGTCTTTCAATTCCGACGCGACTTTCATCATCGCCGCGTTCAAACCCAAACCCGCTTCAACTGAAACCACCATCAGGTCCAGCGCGTCTGCCAAACCCCAGCGCAATTCTCGCTGGCGATTACGAGTGAGTCTTCCAAGAAAATAGCGCGGCAGGAAGAAACCAACGACAAAGCCGAGGATGATGTAGATCAGCGCATTCTCCAACGGGCGTGCCGTCAAAGCGCAGACGCCTGCAACCGCCAACGGAAAGGCGGCCATGGAAGCCAACTGAATCCCGCGATAGATAAGCGGAGCTTCCGGCGAACGAAAGCCGGCATGCATCAGTTGTTTCTGAAGTTTTTTCGCTTCGGTTGCCGACGCCGGCAGCAACTTGTTCAGCGGTTGCGCTAAACGCTGCGCAATGTCCGCGGCCGGGCTCTCGTCCGGGAGGACCACCGACGACACATTTCCCATGTTGCCGTCTTTTGAACCCATGCGTCGCAGCCGTTCAGTCGCGGCGCTCTGCGGTTTGTAGAGCAGCCAGTAAACACCCAGCATTGCGAGTGAGATAGCGACGAAAGTGGAGATGCCGATGATTATTATCATTGCTGGACCTTTTCGTTAGATCTTGATCTGCAAAATCTTACGGACGATCAACATACCGGTGATCTGGAGTAATAGAGCAGCAGCAATCAGGTAATGACCGCGTGGATCTCTCCACAACACGCTCATGTAATCCGGATTCATTACCGTGACTGCGATGGCCACAAAGATCGGCAGTCCGCACAACAGCCAGGCAGACAAGCGAGAGCTCGTGGTCAAAGTCTTCAAGTCGCCCATGATCCGGAACCGCTCGCGGATCGTGTAAGAAACCTTCTCGAGGATCTCGGCGAGATTGCCGCCCGTCTCACGTTGAATGAGCACCGCCGTGACGCACATCTTGAGATCCAGCAGCGGCATTCGTTGTGTCAGGTTCTCCAGCGCGAGTTTCACTGACAGACCGAGGTTCTGCTCTTCGTAAGCTTTGCGGAATTCAGTGGCCACCGGCTCCGGCATCTCGAGAGAGACCATGTGGAGTGCTTCGGAGAAGGCGTGACCCGCACTCAGCGCGCGGCTGATCAAGTCGAGGGCGTCGGGAAGTTGTTCGAGAAATGCATCGAAGCGTTTTTTACGCCGGTACCAGACGTGGACAAGCGGTATCGCCGCGCAAATCACCCCCGCCATAATCATTAACGGAATGAAAATCGTCAGCACGGAGGCGGCCAAAGCACCCAACATGCCTGCCATGAACGAGAACATCAGCAGGCGCGAAGGAGTGATGTGCAAATCCGCCTGGTCCAACATCCGTTTCAACTGCAAAGCGGCTTGAAGGTTGACCAGCGTACGGTTGACCCACGGAATCTCGCTCATCAACTCGTTGCGAGCGAGCACTACGTCGATGTCATCGGTTTGCGCAGAGTGGAGCAGGGCTTCGTTGAGCCGCTTTTGCAGGGCCATGCGCTTCTTGTCTGTTCCGTGAGTCGCAATCAAATAAGCGCCCAGGACCAGGAACAGCGCGAACACAAATACGAGAAACGATATGATCATGGTGACTTACATCTCCTCGAAGAAGACGCGTGGCAACTGCAAGCCGCTAGCCTTCAATCGCTCGGCAAACCGTGGACGAATACCAGTTGGACGGAAGCGGCCGATCACCTGACCTTGCTGATCGACGCCGGACCGCTCGAACATGAAGATTTCCTGCATGGTGATCGTCTCACCTTCCATGCCGGTGATTTCCGAAATCGACGTGACCCGGCGCGAGCCGTCGGACAGGCGCGCAACCTGGACCACAAGGTTTAACGCGGAAGCGATCTGCTGGCGCATTGCCCGATCGGAAAGACGCATGCCGGTCATCTGGATCATCGTTTCGAGACGGGCTACTGCGTCGCGCGGTGTGTTGGCGTGAACCGTCGTCAAGCTGCCGTCGTGACCGGTGTTCATGGCCTGAAGCATGTCGATCGCTTCGCCGCCGCGGACTTCGCCGATCACGATGCGATCGGGTCGCATACGCAGGGCGTTTTTCACGAGATCTCGCTGCGTGACTTCGCCTTTGCCTTCAATGTTGGGCGGACGTGTTTCGAGTCTGACGACGTGCGGCTGTTGTAGTTGCAATTCAGCCGAGTCTTCGATGGTGACGATACGTTCGTTCTCGGGAATGAACGCGGACAGCGCGTTCAGCAATGTCGTTTTACCGGCGCCCGTACCGCCTGAAATCAGAATGTTCAAACGCGCGTGTACGACCATCTGCAACATGTCGGCGATGTCTCTGGTCAGCGCCTTGTTCTCGACCAGCGCAGCCATGCGCAGCGGATCGGCGCCGAATCGGCGAATCGAGAGCACTGGACCATCGATCGACAACGGCGGAATGATCGCGTTGACGCGTGAACCATCCTGCAAACGGGCGTCGACCATCGGCGATGATTCGTCGATACGACGGCCGACCGACGACACGATACGTTCGATCACGCGCATCAAGTGTTCGTCGTCCTTGAAGCGAACGTTGGTCGCTTCGATCTTGCCGCGCCGCTCGATATAGATCATGTCGTGAGAGTTGACCAGGATGTCGGAGACCGTTGGATCTTTCAGCAGCGGCTCGAGTGGTCCAAGTCCGAAGAGCTCGTGCTGAACGTCGTTGACAAGCCGCTCGCGCTCGGAAGCGGAGAGTGGCATCGCTTCCTGGGCCAACACAACTTCGGCCAGGCGCGAGACTTCAGCGTGTACCTGTTCCGAGGTCAGACTCGACAACTTGGTCAAGTCCATGCGGTTGATCAGCGTGCGATGAAGGCGTGACTTCATCTCCTGGAAGGAATGTTGTCCGGTACCGTCGGAGCCGCCGCCGCCCGGAATATTTGCGTTGCCGATTAATCTTTCGCGTAGGGCCATGATGTTTTTTCAGCCGCGGAGGACCGCGTTGCTAGACCTTTTCCATTGAGGTTTGCAGATTGAACTGAGCCTGCGCCTGTGGCTGCGCCGGCTGTTTCTTTAGAAACGAATTCCAGAAAGCGCGGCGTGGTTTCGTTTCGGCGAGCGGCATCACACCGAGAGATATCTCTTGTGCGATGCGCCGGATTTCCAGCGCGATCTTCGACGTAGGTTCCGATTGGACCAGCGGCGTGCCGAGGTTGATCGAGCTGACTGCGGTCTGGTATTCGCTCGGCACAAAGCCAACTACCGGCTCGCCGAGAAACTTTTCAACCTGCCGCAAATCGAGATCGATCTGTTTGCTCCAGCGATTCACCACGATGCGGACTTTCTTGCGCGGATAACCGAGCCGGTCGAAGATTTCGAGCGCGCGTTGTGTACTGCGGATCGCTGGTATGTCGAGCGTCAGAATCAAAACGATCTCGTCTGACTGATCGAGAGCGGCCAGCGTGATCGAGTCAAACGTGTGCTGCGGATCGAGCACGATGTAGTCGTAGTGCTCGCGCAGTTTTTGGAGTACTTCAAAGATGTGTTGCGGTTCGATCTCGTCAGCGTGGTCAGCTTCACGCGGCGCAGCCAGCAAGGAAAGATGCTGCGAGTGTGGAGTCACCAGCGTGTTGATCAGTTCACCGTCGAGACGATTGCGTTTCTCGGCCATGTCGGCGATCGAGTATTTCGGATCGACTCCCAGAAACAGCGGCAAGTCACCGGCTTGCAGATTGAGATCGACCAGAATCGTTCTCGCGTTCGTGGCCGCGGCGAAGTTGGTTGCGATGAACGAAGTGCCGCAGCCGCCTTTGCTCGAAAAAACAGCGACCATGCGGCCCTGTTTGCGCGGCGCTTCAACCTGTTGCTTGTTACTAAACTCGGAAACGCGATCGAGCACCGTGCGCAGCTCGTCGGCACTGATCGGTATGCGCAGAAACTCTTTTGCACCCGCGCGCAAACTGCCGATGACTAAATCGGACGAAGCGTTTTGCGCCGCGGAGATGATTGTGGTCCTGGGACACTCGGCAGTGAGACGCTCGATGAACCTGACGGCATTGTCAGCGTTTGGACCAAGCGCGATGATCGCTGCATTTGGTTTGAGGCGAACGATCTCGTCGTATAGCTGATCGGTATCGTTGCCGCCGGCGAGCAGTTTCACCCGCTCTTCCCCGGAGAGAGCACGGCGGATGTCTTTGAAATTTTCAAGCCCGGTGCTTAGGACTACCACTGAGATTGATTCGGTCATTAGTTTCCTCGTACGTGTCGTTTTCAATTCGAACCCGACTGCCGGCGGCTCTCTGATTAAAACTATTGAAGAGGCGCGGGGGATTCACGGAAGGTAACCGCGTCGCTACAAAGCGGGGTTCACTTCATAGCAACGTTTGTTAGGCAGGCGTAACCGACGCCGCCCGGCAGTCGACTCGAAACTTAAACTGGCATTTGCTTTAGCCACGATCGAAATTCCTAAGCTCCCCAATTTCAACCTGCAGTTAAATGTTCGGCGGAGTCAGTCCCGCACTCTCGGCGGTCAAGGTCGTTTTGTAACTCGGCATCGTGATGTTGGTACCGATGATTGGAATCACAAGCTGAAACTGGTAGTTAGTAATACTCACTGAAACAGTTCCGTTGTTCAGACCGAAGCCGTCGTAACTAACGTCGACATTGGCTGTGCTCAGATTGTTCAGCATCGGTGAACCAGTTCCACCAGGATTTCCAAAGACCACCACGTTCTTGACCTGAGCTGAGCTGGCGGTAGTATTCAAGGTTGCGTAACGTGCGCCGCGGCGAGCCGCATCCGTCAGCGCGTTGTGTGCCCACATCGCGCGGCCGAATTCCAGCACTCCAAACATCGCTGTCAAAAAAACCGTAGCGCTTATTGCAAACTCGACCAGCGTCGCCCCTCGTTCGTTCTTGGTGCGATTTTTGATTCTCAACATTGTTGTTCTCCTCAGATCGAAGGGGTTGTGAGCAGGTAACGCATGGTCACACTCGGTTTCACGTCGATGTTTAGTGACAATGAAGGAATGTTGAGCAGTGCGCCCAGGTCAAACACCGGTTGATGCTGGTAGTCAACGATGCTGATTTTCACCAAATCCGGTACGGCTGATACGCCGCCCGAATACTGCACTTCTACGTTGTTCGTACTAAGTCCCGGAAGAATCGGCGAGCCCGTACCGGTCGTGTTTCCATAGACAACCAAATTCTTTGCGTTGGCTTGCCAATTTGTGCCCACACTGGTGGCTGACTTCGATGCCAGATACCGCGCGCCGGCACGTGCGCCTTTTGCCGCGGTCGTGTACTCGTAAAAGTACCGGCCAAATTCGACGACGCCCGCGCATAGCATCATCAGGATTGGCAACACAATTGCCAGCTCGAGCAGTTGCACGCCCCGCTCGTCGCGACGAAAACTATTCAGGCAATGCAGTCGCCGCGAACGCCGCCAATGCCGAATTTTTCTTAGGCGATGGTTCATGATGGTTGTCCCCCTTACTTGTATAGAACAGGGACCGCCATCTGGTTGTTCACGGGGCCTCCGTTAGGATTAAAGCCGCCCTGACCCAACACGATGTCGTCGATGTATTCGGCAACCAAATCGCCACCGTTACCATTACCGACCTTGGTTTGCAGGAAGAAAATTCCGAAGCGGTTGAACTTGACCGTATTGCGGCCCTGGTCGTATTCCTCTTGCTTAACGATCGGAATCACTACCACGCGGCGTCCATCAACACCCGGGTGTTTCGGAGCAGTTGAGGGAGTGCCGGTCTTGTACTGGTCGTAGGTAATGTTTTCTTTGATGTTCTTGTCCGGAGGCATATCAGCGGGATTCACCTGCGAGGTTTGATAGTCATCAAATCTCGTATTGATTCCCTGTCTGACTGGTCCGGAACTGACGCCGGGTTTTGTATCAATGGTGTAGACCGCACCTGGTTCTGCGCATTCGTCGACGCCGCTGGCTAGCCCGACGCGAACATCGGCGCCACCACGTCCAGCCACTGCCAGAATCTGGTAGTTGCCCGGAGAAACCGAGCCGCTCGGAGCGGAGCGGAACGTGTACACATTGCCTGGAGCAATCGGGGTTCCGTAATCGATTACCGACACGGGCAACCAGTTACAGAACATATTCAAGGGCACTGATAGACCTGCCGTGGCCGTGGCCGACAGGTTCTTGCTGTTGCCCAGCACACTGGCGGCGAAAGAGACACCTATGGCTGAAGCCGGTGTTGTTACTTTGACGAAGCGAATCTTCGCGGCCTGTCCCTGCGCAGACGCCTCGCTCATGTATGGACCATTAAGATTGGCGGCAAACTCGACATTCGCTCGCGGAAAAGTAACGCCCGTCTTATTGAAGTCGTACTTGTTCATTGCCGCGACCGCTCGATCCGCCGCCTTGGTAATTCCCGCAGACGCCGTATTGAGCGCAGATGCGCCAGCCAGAGCTGACGCGTCTGCTGCGTTCTGTAATTCACCCTTAGCCAGGTAAAACCTGCTGATATCAACTCCCAAACCGACCGCGAGTAGAATCGACAACATCCCGATAGCTGACGTCGCCAGAATCGATCCTCGCTCCTTATTCTTTTCCACCGTACCGTGCCTATTTGTCCTATTCCTCATGTTCTCCTCCAATGCACGTATGGGCGGCTGGTCGCCTTACGTCGTCTTGAACTAATTAGGAATGATGTTGCAGTTAGCGAGCGGATTGGATCCGCCTACATCACATGGAACATAGCCGACGCTTTCACCAGGTAGAGAGGTCCGGTATGCAGGCATATTGATCTTTCCTCCGATCAACGGGACTGCCATCTGGAATTTGTAGTTGGTGATTTTGACGGTCGCGCGAGAACTCAACTGCACGCCATCGTAATTAACGTACTCAATACCGACGTTGCTGGTATTGAGGCCGGGGACCAGGGGAGTCGTGCCGCCGTTAGGGTTTCCGTAGACGACCATGTTTTTTACCGCCTGCTGACCGGCGGTATCGTTTTTGCGAATAGCTGCGTAGCGAACGCCTCTGCGGGCAGCGTCTCGCAATGCGTTATGAGTCCAGAACAATCTGCCAAACTCGATAACGCCGAACATGACCGTCAGAACAACTGTCCCAACGATTGCAAATTCAACTAACGTCTTTCCTGCCTCGTTTTTCCGGTTGAATTTTCTTTTCATAACCCCTCCCTCTTCAAATCGATCTCTTGATCCGCCTGAGACACCTGGACGCTCACGAACCGGCCGTTGGGCCGTTGTAAAGCTGGTGCATCGTGGCGCTGGCATTCATCGGCACGTTCAGTGAAAGAGCCGAGATACCAGTGAGCTGGCCGAGATCGAAAATCGGTTGGTAGTTATATCCAGTGATTCTCACCGTAACTGAGTCAATGTTGTTCTCTGATGGTCCATTGGCAATTACGGAAACGTTACTCGTCTTCAACCCCGGCAGGATTGGTCCATTCGAGGTGTTGGAGAAGTCGCCGTAAACGACCATCCGTTGCGTTTCAGGGATGGTCCACGATGAGTTCTTTTCCCACTTGGAAGCGTGGCGAGCCCCACCGCGAACCGCGTTAGTCAATGTCGTATAGGTGTAGAAGAAGCGCCCAAATTCCGCGACGCCTCCAAACAAAAGAAGCATTACCGGCAGCGCTATTGCCGCCTCGACGAGTTGGGTGCCGCGTTCATTCTTACGGAAGCGGCGAATCCTTCCCAATGTGAAAGTTTTTCTTCGCATGATCACCTCTACTTGTATAGGACCGGTATCGAGAGCTCTGTCATTTGCGGAGAGCCGGGCGTGAACGTGCCATCAGGTACGGCAATTGGAGCACCGATATACTCCACCACGAGGTTGCAGTCCGTGCCGACCTTCTTCTTGATAAAGAATCCGGCCAGTCGATTGGAAGTAACCGTTCGGTTGGTGGTGTTATAGGTGCTGTTGTTTGCGATCGGTACCGTGATAATGCGGCGATTGAGCATGCCGCTGGCATGTTGCTTGACCTGATTTCCCTGCATGTCTCGATACTGCTGATAGGTGATGTTTTCCTGAGTGATCGTGTCAGGCGGCTGATCGACCGTGTTGGATTGACTGTGCGCGCTGTAATCGGCAAAACGCGTGTTCATTCCGATCCGGGCGTAACGGCACATCTCGGATTGCGAGAGATTCGCCACCTGGTAGGAACTGCCGATGTAACCGTATTCATGAATCGGGCCAGTCAGGATTAGATCGCCATCCGGTCCGGCAAGCACGCGATAGCTGGTCGCTGTCTTGTCAGTGCCGGCCTTCGGAGTTAGCGTGAGCGTCGTACCTTTTACTATCGGCGCGGCACTCGACTCGACGAACGTATACGCCGTGTAGAACTTGTTCATCGTTAGCCCGACAGACAAGCCGGCGGTCGCCGAAGCAGCAAGGCTCTTGGATGAACCCAAGGCCATTGCCGAAAACGACACGCCGACCGGGTGTGGCGGGATATCCACTTTGATGAAACGGATCTGAGCCGGGTCTGCAACCGCCGCAGACTGACTCATGTAAGGCCCATTCAGATTCTTGGCAAACGTGACATTAGTTGGACTGATGGTCACGTTAGCTTTGATGTTGTACTTATTCAACGGTTTCGTCGCTTCCACGACGGCCAGCTTGATTCCCCCCGAGGTCGAGTTAAGTTGCGACGCACCGGCTAGAGCCGCTGCGTCGGCTGCGTTTTGTAATTCGGCTTTGGCTGTATAGAAGTGACTAATATCGACAGCCAGGCCGGTCGCCAGCAACATCGCCAACATTCCGATGGCGCTTGTTGCCAGCACTGACCCTCTTTCTGATTTACAACCTGCTTTCTCGACGAACCTCATAGACACCCCCAATTCGAGATGACGAACGTGAGTCGTTAAGGCTTAATCGGATCGGGAACAAGATTGACCTTTACTGCTCTTAAACTTGCAATTGGAAACTCTGGGTGAACGCTGCGGCTGGTGGACACTGAACCGTTACCACTCGTTTGCGAACCCGCTTCAGTCGCCATCTTTGTTTTCGGCTCTTCGACCTTAGCCGGAGCAACTGGCGTAGCAGCCGGAGTCTGGTTGCTTTGGCCGGAAACTTTGTAACCGGTCTCGCCCGAGATGCCTTCGCCCTTCGGCTCGACACCCAACGGTGAGTTGCCCTTCAGGCCATCCATACCGCGCATGTTCGGCAGCTCGTCGCTGTTGACGGGCTTAACCATGTGCGCAGTCACGAAGAACATGAGTTCAGTTTCTTTCTTCTCGAAAGACTTCGATTTGAAGAGCGCGCCGATTACCGGAATGTCACTGACGATCGGAATTCTCGACAAAGTCTTGGTCTCGGAGTTGTCGAGCAGTCCGGCCAGCGCGAACGACTGACCATCGCGCAATTCAACGCCGGTCTTCGCACGGCGGGTTCTCAAAGCCGGAACGACGAAGCCGTTGAAGCGGACGCCGTTATTGAAGTCGATCGTGGAGACTTCCGGTTCGAGCTCGAGACGGATGTGATCTTCGTCGATGATGGTCGGTTTGAAGTTCAGGCGAACGCCATACTCTTTCCAAACGATCGTGATCGCGCCGTCGCCGCCGCCGAGGTTCTGAATCACCGGGACCGGAAATTCACCGCCGGCGAGGAAGCTCGCCTGCGCGCCGTTCATCGCGATCAGGTTTGGTTCGGCCAACTCACGGAAGGCGCCTTCCTGGCGCAAGAGCTTGAGCATGGCCGCGGTGTTGAGCGAGTTATTGAAAAGCAGAACGTTGAGAGCCGGTTGCAGCAATGCAGTGACGCCGCCGATGCTCGACTCGCCGATCGTGCTTGGACCACCGCCGCTGTTGGCGTAACCACCGGTTCCTCCGTTCGTCAGGAACGAGGTGCCGTAGTCGCGCAACTTGTTACGATTGACTTCCGCGACGCGAACCTGAAGTTGAACTTGCGAAGCGCCCGTGATTGGCGAAGTCAGCATGTTCACGACCTTGAAGTTTGCGGCTTCAACCACGGCCTGAACCTGAGCGGACGTCGTGGCGTTTGCCACGCTGCCCGAGATCACAACTGATCCGTTGGCTTGGCTGAGACGAATGTCTTCCTTCGGAAACAGCGCGCGGATCTGTGAATCGATCAGTGAAAGATTGGCACGAACGAAAACGTCAAACACCAGGAACTGACCACCGGTCTGTTCCCAGGCGATGAAGTTGACCTGACCAAACGCCTTGCCGTTGACGAGCACCTGATCGGGCGTCACCAGCACCGCTTCAGCGATCTCGGGATTGGAAACCGAGAACCGTCCTACCGGCCGATCGAAATTGATCACGCGCGACTGGCCGACGAGAACGTTTACCGCGATGGCTTCTTTTGATTGGCTGAACGACGCCTTGTAGGAAACCTCCTGGGCGCCCGCGATGGAGTTAGCAAAGATGGTTATCAACGCCGCCAGCAATAGACTCACTCGGCGCGAAATTGGGGAACGGCTCTGCATGATTCTGTGCTCCTTTGTTTCTAGCGATCGTCAAAGCGATCAACTTCAAGAAATAATTTGGTTGACTGAGTGATCTATGGAAATTCGACACTGCGCTTCTTCGCGCCTTCGATCATTTCCACTGACGCACGCGGTGTAGGTTGAGGAGCTGCGGGGGCTGCTGCCGCCGGTTTCGCCACTGGCGCCGATCGACGTACGACTGGCTTGCTCTCTTGCTTGGATTGTTCGCTCTTCAGTGAACCCGGCTCTGGAGCGGGGTTCGCTACGTCGCCGTTAAGCAGGTTGCGCTTGTTGACGCCCGGAGTCTTTTCGTCGTTTTGATCGATCTGGTTACGCATCACAAGCTGGAGCTTGCCTTCGGTCGTGGCGAGCGCGAGTTTCTCTGCTTCTGCGGGAGTAACCTGAAGAGTGACCGCCTTCACACTGTTGGCTTCGCGTTCATTTTCCGGCTTGTCGATGTTCTGACCATTGGCCAGGACCTTGATGTTCTGTAACACGATCTTCGATATCGGATCCTGCATGCCGGAACCTTCGCGCGGGTCGATGGTGACAACCACGTCAACCATCGTTCCCGGCATGATGAAACCGGAGATGCCTGCCGCGTCGTCGACCTTGACGGTCATCGCGCGATAGCCTTCGGGAATCACGGCCGACAAACCGGCCATTGTTCCTTCCGGCGCCAGTCTCGCTTCGGTGATTGGTTCGCGCGCGCCGATATTCACAACCGCTACGCGGCCGGCGAGTTTTTCAGGCGAGTCAAAAGCTCCGTCGGGAGTTGATTCCTTGGGAAACTGGACCACCGTGATCTGTTCGGGAATGATCTTGCTGCCGAGCGGGATCGCAACCTTCGCCACGGCAACCCTGTTCAGGTTCTTCGTGTAAGCCTGCGCGCTCGACAAGTACTTGCTGACGGACACGGCAGCGAGCACGCCGAAAATCAGTGCTCCTACCAGGACTATCAAGAAACGTTTGTTTCGCATGGGAATCAACTCTCCGTTCTGCCAGGTCAAAGGCCTGATTGTTGGCTGCTGTTAGCGATGAAAGATCGCAGTTGCGATGATGGTTCCGATGGTGATCGCCGCGCCGTACGGAATGGTCAGACGGCGATCAGCAGGAACGCTGAATTTGGGCATCTGCCATCCGGGCAGTAAGCCGACGAGAATCTGCAGCACGCGTTGCATGGTGGTCACGAATATTCCCGAGCGCAGGACCGACACGAGCGCCAGCACACCGCCCGTCAGCACGACCACGACAAAAGTCGGAAGCACGAGCTGAGCGCCGATCACGGATCCGATCGCGGCGAAGAGTTTTACGTCGCCTGCGCCCATCGCTCCGAACACGTGCAGAATGAACATTAAGATAAAGGCCAGAACACATCCGCCGATGCTGCTTAGACCACCACGAACTCCGCCAAGAGCGAGGTTCAAAGTCAGTCCACTGATCAAAGTAGCCAACACAAACAGATTGGGAATACGGCGATAGCGCACGTCGTGGTAAATGATCACCATGGCGAGCGGCACCAGGAAAAACTGAAAAGCTGTTGCGGTAGAACTCAGCATATGGAACCTGAGGGCAATATTTTTAGGGGTAATGCAAGAAAAGTTGGCGGCGCACCCGTGAGAACTAAGCTTCACAAGGGCGCGCCACCCACAATGGGCAGTTAACTCGTTTCGAGTTTCACTGGATGAAACCAGCCAGTGTTTCGATCCTCGCCGCTATCCGGTCGTTTAGCAGCGTAAAAGCGGCGACCGTTGCAAGCACTATCAGCGCGGCGATGACGGCGTACTCCGTTAGCTCAAGTCCACTTTCGTCTTTGAAGAATTTGATCAACATGTCTCTTCCTCGGTCTGACGAATCGAAAATCCTGGGCCTTGCGAGTCCGCCGTCAGCAGCCAACAGCACTTGCCACTGCCGGTTTTGGCCCGGCCGGTCTATTAGTTACCCGCGATCGTGTTAGCCAGCGCGTTGATGCGGCCAGCAATGTTTCCGCCCAACAGGGTGAAAGCGGCGACGCAAGCCAATGCGATAAGCGCTGCAGCTACTGCGTACTCGGAAAGTTCCAGACCGGTTTCGTCGTTCATAAATCTCTTAATCATGTGGTTGCTCCTTTAGATTCGATTAGGCTCGACTAGTAATGCGATGCGTGTTGCCTCGCGACGAACAGGACATTTACAACCGGTGTGCCAGTGGGTTAACTGTGGTTTTGTGGGACTTGTGAGTTGAGTTTGTAGCCTGCGGTTGACAACTATGCGCGGTCCAACAGGGGTGAGAACTGCGGAGTCGAGACGTTAAGTTGTTAGTTTGTTGTGTTTGCGAGTTGTCGCCCGCGGTTGACAACCTTAAGAGCGTAAAGCCCTCGTGGTTAACAGAAAGCCATCCACAGATTACGCAGACCTCTGTGTAATCTGTGGATGGCTTGGTATGACTATGCGCGGTACTGGATGCCGGGTTCGGTGTCTTCCTGAAGGAAGTCGCCGATATCGATCGCGAGGCGTTTGAGTTTCTTGTAGAGAGTTTGGCGTGAACCGAGGCCAAGGGCTTCGCTGGCTTTTGCGACGTTGCAATCGTGGCGCTTGAGTGTTTCGGTGATCACTCTGCGCTCGTAATCGTCGAGGAGATCGTCGAGCCGCTCGGCTTGCGTTTGCGCGGCGCCTTGCGGGCAGATGCGCGAGCTAATGTTCTCGGGACGAATGTAACCGTCGTCCTCCGCGTAGAGCACGAGCCGCTCGATCTCCGCCGCGAGCTCGCGAATATTCCCGGGCCAGGAGTAAGCCTCCAGAATGCGGATCGCCTCCGCAGTGATTCCGGAAATGTCCCGCTCGTTCTTCCGCGCGTAGTGACTGACGAAATGTGAGATGAGCGTGGAGACGTCTTCGGGCCGCTCTCGCAACGGCGGTACTTTGAGCGTCAACGTGGCGATGCGGTAATACAAATCTTCCCGAAACAGTTTCTCTTTAACGAGCTCTTCGAGATCCTTGTGCGTCGCGGCAAGCACGCGCACGTTTACTTTGCGCGGCGCACGCTCGCCCAGCGTATGGATCTCTCCCTCCTGGAGAAAACGCAAAAGCTTTGGCTGAAGTGAAAGCGGCAGGTCTCCGATCTCGTCGAGAAAGAGAGTGCCGTTTTCAGCGGAACGGATTAACCCGGCCTGGTCCTGCATCGCGCCGGTGAACGTACCGCGGCGATGTCCAAACAACATGCTCTCGATCAGTTCCGCCGGCACGGCCGAACAGTTGAACGGAATGAACTCGCTTTCCGAACGGCGGCTGAGGCGATGAATCGCTCTGGCAATCAACTCCTTGCCGCTGCCCGATTCGCCTGTGACCAAAATGGTCGAGCTGGAATCTTTGATACGTTCGACGTTGCGCGCAACTTCTGCCATCGCACGACTGCTGAACACCATTCCCGGCAACGAACTGGCAGACGGCACGGGCGTCTTTGGACCAGCAGCCTGAGGCGGCGCCGAAGTTTGGTGGGAATGGGCCAGGTGGGCCACATCTCCCAGCGCGTTGAGATCTTTTGCCTGTTGCGCTGATAGTGGCCGAACACAACGGCCATACAACGCGGCGCCATCGCGCGTGCTCGACGGTAACGCGAGCAGCAGACAGATGGCTTGATCTCCCTCTCTAGCGGGCTGCGGCTTTCCTTTGGTTAGAAATAACTCAGAAACAGTGCCTTCCGCGAGGGCGATTTCATCTTCTTCCAGCCCTTCGGCCCAGCGCAGTGTTGGCTTACCGGAATCTGACGTCGCCCAGATCGAGAGTCCGTAGGTAGGCGCAGTCGCCTCCACCATCAGACTCATCTTGATCATCACTTCATAAAGAAGATGGGGACCGCCAGTTGCGGCTTCGCAGACTGCTCGAACGATAGAACTAATTGGTAACTGGGCAGAATCCTGGGACTCAGGCATTTACAACTTCCCTTGAACTGTTTCAATTTGCCGAGAGGAGTGCCGCGGGCAAGAACCGCACTGCTGGAGTCTAGTTATCTAAGGCCATTGGTGTCAACAAGATTTAACACTTGGAGGGATCCCAGAGAACCGTTGGATTTCCGTTCGCTTTTTGTTCGCCCAAAACACAGGCTTAAGCACCGTTAGTTCAAGTAAATGTTCAACTTACGGGCGTCAAGCGTTGCAGAGAAAAATCTTTACACCTTTTAAGCGCCGGTGCTACAGTCCGCCAATATCGCCGCTAAGTCATTGAGCGGCAAGTAATTGACAGAACGCAAAGCACATTTAGTTGGGGCTCAGGGACCCGGCATACCAACTATCTTGTGGAGTAACTCTCAATTCTCGGTTAAGCAGTCTCTTAATTTTTAAGGATGTCTATTCACTTCGGAACATCGGGCTGGCGAGCCGTCATCGCGGATGAATTCACCTTTGCCGCCGTAGGCAGGGTGACTGAAGCGATTTGCGAGCAGTTTGCCAACGAAACCGAACGGCCGATGATTGTTGCCCACGACACCCGGTTCCTGGGTGAGAAGTTTGCCGCGGAATGCGCGGAAATCGTTGTCGCAAAAGGATTTGAAGCGCTGGTTTGCGAGGGTCCGACGCCCACGCCGACAGTTTCCCACGCGATCCGTTCACAAAACGCGATCTGCGGGATCAATTTCACGGCGTCGCACAACCCGCCTGAGTACAGCGGGATGAAGCTTTCGACCGCGGACGGCGCACCGGCGCTGCCGGCAGTTACCAGCAAGATCGAAGAATTGCTCGGAAATCCGGTTGAAAACCGGCCCAAAAGCACCAGCATCAAGGGTTCGAAGAGCTTTGACCCTCGCGATGCGTACCTTGCGGATCTCGAGCAAAAAATCAGGTTCGACCTGATCAGCAAAGCCGGCGGACATTACGCCTACGACCCGCTCTGGGGAACCGGCCGCGGTTATCTCAACGCGTTGTTGCAGCGTCACGGGTTGGGCGTCCAAACGATCCACAACTGGCGCGACGTGCTCTTTGGCGGCCGTGCGCCGGAACCGGAAGTCAGTCATTTAGAAGAATTACGCGAATTGGTGCTCGCGGACAAATGTGTTCTCGGGCTGGCGACTGACGGCGACGGCGATCGCTTTGGCGTTATCGATGCGAACGGCCAGTTCATCACGCCGAACCAGCTCATCCCGATTCTCTTTGATTATTTGGCAGAGTCGAGAAAGTGGAATGGAGGCGTTGCCCGCTCGGTAGCCACGTCTCACCTGGTGGATCGGGTCGCTAAACTTCATGGGTTACCGGTTTATGAAACACCCGTCGGTTTCAAATACATCGGAGAACTAATCAATGAGGACAAGATTATCCTCGGCGGCGAAGAGTCGGCGGGGTTGTCGATCAAAGGTCACTATCCGGAGAAAGATGGCCTCCTGGCGTGTCTCCTTGCAGCGGAGGCAGTTGCAGCGCGCGGCGCGTCACTGAGCGAACAACTGGACCATCTCTTCGCGCAAACGGGACGGCTCGAGTCCGGGCGAATCGGCGTGAAACTCACGCCCGAGCTGATGCCGGTGCTGCAGGAAAAGTTGAAAGAGGAGCCTACCTCTATTGGTGGGCGAAAAGTGAAATCAATCAACCGCATAGACGGTTTAAAGATCATATTTGAGGACGATTCGTGGCTGTTGGTGCGTCCTTCGGGAACCGAACCCCTAGTACGTATTTACGCGGAATCAGAATCGGCAAAGGACGTGGAGGTGCTACTTGAGCAAGGTCGCAAATACTTACTGGGTTGACGAACGAATCAGATCGCAGCGCGTGTTGCCGCGCAGCGCAAACGCTTCTCTGGCTTCGGTGCAGCAGATCTCGGCGGAGATCATTGGCAGCCGTACGGAGGTGCGGCGCCGCGGAGGAATAATTCCTTCATGGGTTGTCTTCAGCATGATTTTGCTGGCTACGTTGGCCGTCTGTGTGACGGTGAATATGCGCACGCGCGCAAAGTTTCAAGTCGCGGCGCAACAGTTTTCAGTTATGCAATCGGACGTGGAAACACTTCGCAATATTAATGAGTCGTTGAAAGCGGAAGTCGAACAACTTCACAGCGATCCACGGGCCATCGAGTCGGCCGCACGAGCGCGCCTGAACATGGTCCGCAACAACGAGTATGTGGTGCCAATTGACTAACCAAAATGGAGCGTCTGTTTACCACTAAGGAGATTTGATTCCATGCCTGCTAAACCCTGCCCATAGTTCTTCTGCTCGACATCCACGCAACCGGGTTCCTTCCGAGTTGGCGCGGCTGTGACTGCCATTACAGCCGCGCTCCCCTCTCTTAAAAGCATTAAGTTCCCCGCAAAGACGCAAAGAAGATGTTCTCAACAGCCACGCCTGGCCTCTATTTCTTCTTTGCGCCTTTGCGCCTTTGCGGGAAACTTACTAAACTCGATTTCGCAAGGAAATTCTGTCGATCTGAGAGGTGGAATGGCGGAAACTAAGGAAAGCTCCTCACCAGTCGAACTGGAAAAGGAGCGTTGGGAAGAAGAGACTCTTGAGCCTGCGCTCAGCAAACATCCCGAACGCAGGAAGAGTTTTCAGACTGTATCGCTCAAGGAAGTCGATCGGCTTTACACGCCGGCAGACACCGAGGATCTCGATTTCAGTCGCGATGTCTCTTTCCCCGGTGAGTTTCCTTACACGCGCGGCATCCATCCCACCGGCTATCGCGGCAAGCTCTGGACGATGCGCCAGTTTGCCGGTTTCAGCACGCCTGAAGAGACCAACGCGCGCTTCAAGTACCTGATGGAGCAAGGTCAAACCGGACTCTCAGTCGCTTACGATCTTCCGACCTTGATGGGCTACGATGCTGACTCGCCTTTATCAGAAGGTGAAGTCGGCAAGTGCGGCGTGGCGGTGTCGTCGCTCGCCGACATGGAAGTGCTCTTCGACGGCATTCCGCTCGAGAAAGTTACCGTTTCCCAAACCATCAACGCTCCGGCGTCCGTGCTGCTCGCGATGTATCTGGTCGTCGCCGAGAAACAGGGCGCGAGTTGGGACAAGATCTCCGGCACACTTCAGAACGACATCCTGAAGGAATACATCGCGCAGAAAGAGTGGATCTATCCGATCAAACCGGCGATGAAGCTAGTGGTCGACACGTTTGAGTTCTGTACAGAGCGCGTGCCGCGTTACAACCCGATCTCGGTGAGCGGTTATCACATTCGCGAAGCGGGCGCGACGGCAGCTCAGGAACTCGCCTTCACCTTGCGCGATGGTATCGAATATGTGGCCTGGGGTGTTGAAGCCGGTATGGACGTCGATCGTTTCGTGCCGCGCATTTCGTTCTTCTTTAACGCGCACAACGACTTCTTCGAAGAGATCGCCAAGTATCGGGCGGCGCGCCGCATCTGGGCTCGTGAGATGAAGCAGCGCTTCGGCACCGATCACCCGCGCACGTTGCAAATGCGTTTCCACACGCAAACCGCCGGCGTATCGCTTACCGTCCAACAACCGCTGAACAACATCGTGCGCGTAGCGATTCAGGCACTCGCGGGTGTACTCGGCGGCACACAGAGTTTGCACACCGATGCATACGACGAAGCGTTAGCGCTGCCAACCGATCGCGCAGCGTTGATTGCCCTGCGCACTCAACAAATCATCGCCGAAGAAACAGGCGTCGTGAACACCGTCGATCCGCTCGGTGGCTCGTATTACCTCGAAGCGCTTACCGAAAAGATGGAACAGGAAGCGCTCGACTACTTCCGCAAGATCGACGCGATGGGCGGCATGGTCGCGGCAATTGAACGAGGATTTCCGCAACGCGAGATTCAGGATTCCGCTTACCAGTATCAAAAGGCCGTCGAACGCGGCGAGCAAGTGATCGTCGGCGTCAATAAATACGCGATGACTGACGAACCGTCGGAAGTTCCGATCCTTGTCATTGACGAATCCGTGCGCACGCACCAGCTCGAGCGCCTCGAACAAACACGCGCAAGCCGCGATGCAGGCGCAGTGGCGAACGCACTGGAAAAACTCAAACTCGCAGCCAGCCGAAACGAAAACACGATGCCCGCAACGATCGACGCCGTTAGCGCTTACGCGACGTTGGGAGAAATCTGCTCCGCGCTGCGCGACGTTTACGGCGTCTACGAAGAGCCCGCCTTCTAAAATATGTCCACTCGAAAGATTCGTGTGCTGGTAGCAAAGCCTGGCCTCGATGGCCACGACCGCGGCGCGAAAGTGATCGCGCGCGCCCTTCGCGACGCCGGAATGGAAGTTATCTACACCGGTTTACGACAGACGCCCGAGATGATCGCGGCCGCAGCGCTGCAAGAGGACGTCGATGCAGTCGGCGTCTCGATCCTGAGCGGCGCACACAACACGCTCTGCCCGCGTATTGTTCAGTTGCTTCGGGAAAAAGGAATGGATAACACTCTGGTCCTGGTGGGCGGCATCGTGCCGCAGGAAGACGTTCCGAAACTCAAGCAACAGGGCGTGGCTGAGATATTTCTACCCGGCACCTCAACCGAAGACATCGTCAAGTTTCTGCGCGAAAACGTGAAGCCCCGCGAGTAAGCCGAAGATCAAGATCCCGTCTTGTTGAGAAACTTCGCGACGCGTTCCTGGCAGTCTTTCGTGAGCCGGGCAATGACGTTCACATCCGCACCGGTTTCCAAAGCGGCGTCAAATGAAAGGCCGTCAATCTGGTAGAGCAGCGTCTTGGTGAGGGACACGGCCGAGCGGCTCAATCCCTGAAAATCCTTTACGTAGCTCGCCACGTCATCATCGAAGCTCTCATCCGCGAAGATCTCATTTACCAGGCCAAACTCCCGCGCTTTCTCAGCAGAAATCTCTGCCCCTTTAGTCAGTAGTTCGAAAGCACGCTTCTCCGAGACATTGCGACGCAGAATGGCCATCACCATCGCGGGGACAAAACCGATCTTCACTTCGGGATAACCGAACCGTGCAGATTCAGCCGCCAGCACGATGTCGCACGCGCTAGCCAAACCACAACCACCCGCAAGCGCCCGGCCCTTCACGGTCGCAATCACCGGCACATGAACCTGCCTGATTAGCAGAAACAGCTCCAGTAACGTTCTTGCGTCTTCTGCATTCTCATCAACTGACGCCTGACTGATCTTTTGCAATGCCGATAGATCCGCGCCGGAGCAGAAGTCTTTTCCCGCGCCCGTGATCACGATCACCCTGACTTGGTCATCCTTCGACGCATCGCGCAGCCGATCCTTGAGCGCGGAAACGACCGCGTCGTTCAATGCATTCCTTTTTTCGGGACGGTTGAGGGTGATATGCGCCACAGCACCTTCAACCGAATAAAGGACTGGCTGCTCCGACTCGCCCAAACTCTCGCTGACTCTGTCCGTGTTAGTCCGTGTCATCCGTGGCTCAATTCGAGCTTACGCGCTTCTTCATCGGAGATCTCAATCTCCATCCGCAGCAGTGCGGTTGAAAACGTCTTGCCCTGCGCGTCAGTCATCAGCGACAGCGTTCCGCCGCCACCGAGACTCTCGTGCAGCAGGAAATTCAACGCGCCAAGATTCGGTAACTCGAATCGCTCAACGTCTCCGTGGACAATCCCGGTGAAATGCGTCTTCACGCGGTCGGCGGTCACTTCGCGCGCCAGGATCGGATAGCCCTCATCACGCAACGCGATCAAACCAACATTCGCCGTGTCGCCCTTGTCGCCGGATCGTGCGTGGGCCAGTTTTGTCAGTTGCACTTTCACGCGTCGAGCACCTCAACCTTCGGTTCTATCTCACTCTTTGGAATCAACGCCGGCCAATACGCTACAATCTCTTCGACCTTCGGACGTCCGCCTGCAAAACCCGTCACCGCCGGTGGACCAGTCAGGATCAACGGCGCAATCTCTTTTGTAAATCGTTCAATCGCGCTGCGGTCCTGGCCACGCACGCCGACACGCAGTTGCACTTCCGGTATGTCAGCCCGCGGCTCACCGGCCAATGGACCATGCGTCGCATTCACACCGACAAACTCGGTCAATATGTAATCGAACCGCAGCCCCAAACGATCGAGCCGCGCCCGCAAAATCTTGTCTGCGGCCTGGGCCTTCTCGTAAGCGTCCGGCCACGCATAAACCAGCGTGCCGACCGCTTTGAAACCGGCTGAGTAACTGATCGACACTTTCAGGAACTCCGTCGCCGGCCGTCCTTCAATGCCGTAGACGCGAACGCGATCGCGCCCGTCGTCCTGCAAACGTATCGTCGTGAAATCGGCTACGCAGTCAGGCGTGATGTACTGGTGCGGATCACCCATCTCGTAAACCAGTTGTTCTTTGACTGAAGGAACATTCACGCGCCCGCCCGTGCCTTCGTGCTTCGTAATCACAAACGTGCCGTCAGACGCGGCTTCAACAATCGGAAAACCAACGTTCGCCAGATCAGGAATGCTGCGCCACTCGTACTGGCAATTCCCTCCCGACGCCTGCGCGCCGCACTCGATGATGTGGCCCGCGATTGTTCCCGCCGCGAGATGATTCCAATCATCAGTGGCCCAGCCAAACTCATGAATCAACGGAGCTAACGTGAGTCCTGTATCCGTCGCGCGTCCTGTAATCACGATTTGTGCGCCTTGGTCTAAAGCCTCGACCAATGGCGCCGCACCGAGATAAACGTTTGCGCTCTGAATCGAATCGCGCACTGTCGACAGCGGCTCTTCCGTGTCCATGTTGCGCAACTCGATCCCGCGTGAAAGTAGTTCGTCTATACGCGGCAGGATGTCGTCGCCAGTGACGATGCCGATGCGCACCTTTCCGGCGAGTCCGAGCTCGCGGGCGACTTCGATCAAGGCATTCGCGCAACCGCGGACGTTCACGCCGCCGGCGTTTGCAGTGACTTTAATGCCGCGTTCGACACATGCCGGGAGGATCCGTTTCATCAACGGAATAAAATCGCGCGCGTATCCGGCATTTGGATCGCGCGCTTTCTGTTTCTGCATGATCGACATCGTGACTTCCGCCAGGTAGTCGAGCATCAGGTAATCGATTGGACCACCCTCAACCTGGCGCACGGGCGCGTCAGGGAGATCTCCCCAGAAGCCTTGTCCGGCTGCAATGCGAATATTTTCTTTCATCCGTGTTATCTGTGTCCTACGCAGACACAGATAACACAGATCGCACGCATAAGACTACTTAGCCTCGCGGGCGTGCAGGACTCGGACTTGGTGTCGGGCTTGGTGTTGGTTCGGGAGTCGGGCTGCCGCTTGGCGTCGGGCTTGGCATTGGCGTCGGACTGCCGCTTGGTGTCGGACTCGGCATTGGCGTCGGGCTTGGGGTCTGACTCGGAATGGGCTGTTCGGGCATTGGCTGAGCCGGAGTTTCGGGGGCTGGTTGAGTAGGAGCGGTTGGACTCGGCATCGTTGCCGGGTTCGACACTTCGGTTCCCGTTGCCGCTGGTGTGCGTTGACGTGAACGACGGCCGCGTGCGACGTTGCGCGACGGTGTGAACCGGCACTCCATCGTCGAGCCCGAAGCAGGCGTAAGCGTCAAGTTGTTTCCGGAGCGACGCGCACGCAACGACACGATCGTAGGCGGTGCTGCGGCTGCAGCGCCTGTCGTTGCTGCACCGGTCGCCGCTGTTCCGGTCGGGATCTCACCTGTTTGCAATGCGACGGCTGTGTAACCACTCGTCGTTGATGCAACGATGCGGCCACTCTTGCCGTCCGCAGTTGTGAACTGGTTACCGGTGATCGTCAGTGTAGTGTCGCCAGTGAGTCCGAGAGCATCGCAATTGAACGTGCCGGCGTAGGTGCCTGACAGATCAGTTTGCTCTGCGGCCATGTTGGCCCTCGGTTGTGCCGGTGTTGTTGTTTGCACTGGTGTTGTTGTTTGCGCCGGCATTTGAGCGGGGTCAGGTTGTTGTTGCCCCGGTGCAGGCATTGAATCTGCCGGAGGCGTAGTTTCATCGCCAGTTGCCGTGGTTGTAGCCGTGTCAGCGCGTTTCTTCTTTGAAGTGCGCTTCTTTGTTGTTGATGTTGGTGTCTGTGATTGTGTTTCCGGAGTTTGTGGTTGTGGTTGCGTTGTAGGGTTCGCGGGCGCCGGGGTCTGTGGATCCTGTGCAGTCAGCACGAGGACATCACCCACAATAAGCGAAAATCCAAGTGTCGCCAGGAGCAACACTGAGCCTGACATTCTCTTGCGCATGGACGTCTCCTCCGTGTTCGTTCGGACGCAAGACCTCGCAGCCTGCGCGCCGTTTGCTTCACTTATTAAAGGGGGTTTTACAACCTTGGAGGGAACACAGATCTTGTACCACTCACCGGCCCAGATCACAACCTCTCACTCTCAAATTCATTGACACTGCTCCACCCCGGCAGTAAATTGTGCCAAACCTTACTTACGATGACTTCACCTCGTACGAACATGGTAATCCGGCTCAAATCTCACAGGAGAACCTATTATGTTTCCTCGCTTGGCCCAGTGGTCTATCTCTCACACTGTCATTTCTCTAACGATTTCGGTTTCGCTGATAGTTCCGGCCGTCGATTTGTCTCTAATTGCAGGTGCCCAAGGCCAAAGCCAGGAACGTCGTGTAGGTAAGCCGCGGCGCGAGAAGCCTGAAGGCGCGTTGCCGGATCTCGAGGAAGCGCGGGGCGAGGTTCATGAGCGAGAGGCGCCGGCCGCGATTCCCTCGACGATGCGTGCCCCGAAAGTGCCGCACGAACCGTGGAATGGGCGACGTGTTGGTGACGCCGAGCCACCGCAGGGCAGGAGAGATCGAGAGTTACGAGCGCACGCGCGGAGGCGATTCGTTTCGCCGCCGCCCACGGTGCTGGACGATCAGTTCATACAGAACTTCTTCACCTGGACCATCTCACGCGCACCCAGCGGTAACGAGTTAACCTACTGGAACGATCAGTTGCGGGTGGCTTATGCGCAGGGCCAACCGTCTGTGAAGCTGGTGGCGGTGGAGTTTGCAAAGACACTGTTTGAGTCCGCGGAGTATGCGGCCCGCAATCGTAACGATCACTGGTACGTTTACGATCTCTACAAGACGTTTCTGATGCGCGAGCCGGACGCCTCGGGTTGGGCTTACTGGGAAAGTGTCGTGCCGCTCAACGGCCGCGTGAACGTGCGCCGTGCCTTTGAAGAGGCGCCGGAGTTCGCGGGTATTCTGGCCAGTATCGTTCCCAATGGTTCGGCTACGGCGAATGCGGCGTCGCTGATTACTGCCCGCGTGGACCCGCGCAATCAACCCGGCCGTGGCATGTTGTCGCGCGATGCGGCATGGAGTGTACCGCTGCTGAGCTTGCCGGGACGCAATGGTCTCGATCTCGGGCTTGGTTTGTCTTACTCCTCGATGGTCTGGACACGCTCCGGGCCGTACCTGCATTTTGACGAAGACAATGGCTTTCCCAGTCCCGGCTTCCGGCTCGGCTTTCCGAGCGTGCAGCGTCGCGTGTTTGACGCGCAGCGAGCAAAGAATGCGTATCTCCTGGTTACGGCCAGTGGCCAGCGCGTGGAACTGCTGCAGGTCGGCACGTCGAATGTCTACGAGTCGGCTGACTCCTCCTATCTGCAATTAACCGATAACAGCCCGCACCTGCTGTTGCGTGCGACTGACGGCACGCAACTCAGCTTCACCGAGGTTGATAACGAGTATCGTTGCACCCAGGTAAAGGATCGGAATGGCAATTACCTCAGCGTCTACCGGGATGCGCTGGGCCAGATCGGCAATATTACCGACACCCTCGGCCGCCTCATCAGCTTCAACTACGACGGCAATGCCAACCTGCTCTCGATCACGCAGGCCTGGAACGGCCAGCCCGCGCACCAGTGGGTCAGCTTTGGCTGGGGCACGCGCACCATGCAGTCGAGCTTTACCAGTGGAGTGGTGATCGGCACGAGAAACGGCACGGTGCTGCCGGTGCTCACGCAGGTGGCGCTCAACGACACTTCATACTTCACCTTTGACTACACCAACTCGCTGCAGGTCTCGGTAATCAGAAACTACTTTGGCGCGGTGGAGCGCAACGCGACCAGCTTCACTTATGAAACACCGGCGGGTGACGTGCCGCGGTTATTGGACAGCCGCGTCTCGGCACGCAACTGGACGGGTGTGAATGACGTGCCTTCACAGGTGATCACGAGCTACAGCGTGGCTGGTGATGGCGCGTGTGTGCTGACGGCGCCGGACGGCACTGTCTACAAGGAGTACTACGGCACGGGCTGGCAGAAGGGACTGACCACCCTGAGTGAAGTGTGGTCGGGTGGCGTGCGGCAGAAGTGGACCACGTCGGCCTGGACGCAGGACAACACGGCGCTTGGTTATGAGCTCAATCCACGCGTGACGGAAACTAATGTCTACGACGTGAGCAGCAATCGCCGCCGCACGGTGATCGACTACGGCTCTTATGCGCAGTGGGGCTTGCCTTACACGGTGAAGGAATACGCGGCCGACGGCGTGACTGAGATCCGCCAGACCTTGACTGACTACAACCTGAGTCAGGCTTATCTCGACCGCCGCCTGATCGGTCTTGTTTCGCAAGTGCAGTTGAAGAATGGCGTTAATTTCGAGGGCAAGATCACCTACGGCTACGACGACCCGGCGCGGCTGGCGGCCACACCAGTTGCAGCCACGCAGCACGATACTACCTACAACACGTCTTTCCCGTCGCGTGGCAACATGACTTCCGTCTCGCGTTGGGACGTCACCGACAGCAACAATGCCGCGAAGAAGCTGACCAGCTACATCAACTACTTCACGACCGGCTCACCGGTTTCGGCTACGGATGCTTCAGGGCACCAGAGCAGCATTACATACGCTGACTCGTTCTCTGACAGCATCAATCGCAACACGTTTGCTTATCCGACCACGGTCACGGATGCAGACGGCTTCAGCTCTTTCGCGCAGTACAACTATGACCTTGGCGCCACGACGCGCACGCAATCACCCACACCCGCCGGTCAAGCACAGGGCGCGATCCAGACCCTGACCTACAACATTCTGGGGCAACTGGAACGGATCACCACCACGAACAATGGCGCTTACAAACGCTTCTGGTACGGAGCGGATTACGTGGCGAATTACGCCACCGTGAACAATGTCGCCGATGAGTTGTACTCGATTGAAGTGGTTGATGGACTCGGCCGTGTGATTGGCGCTGCCGGTAATCATCCGGGCAGCACGGGCGGTTATCGGCTGGTCAACACCATCTACGATCAGATGGGCCGCGTGTGGAAACGCTCAAACCCGACGGAGGTGAACAGTTCGTGGTCGCCAACCGGCGATGATGCGGTTGGTATGTACTACACGCAACAGACCTACGACTGGAAGGGCCGCCCCTTAATCACCACCAATCCCGACCTCACCACGAAGACTGCGGGTTACGCCGGTTGCGGTTGTGCCGGAGGTGAAGTCGTGACCCTCACTGATGAGGGCACGCTCGACGGCGGTGTCAGTAAACGCCGGCAGCAGAAGCACTACTCCGACGTGCTCGGGCGTCCGGTGAAAACCGAACTCCTCAACTGGCAGGGCGGTAGTGTCTATGCGGCGACGGTTACGAGTTACAACGTGCGCGACCAAGTGACGCAGGTTCGCCAGTACGCGGGCGCGGAAGGCAGCGTGACCTATCAGGACACGACCATGACTTACGACGGCTACGCGCGCCTCAAGACCCAACACGTGCCCGAACAGAACCCCGGCGCCCACACCGTCTGGACCTACAACAACGACGACACCATCAACACCATCACCGATGCCCGTGGCGCCATCTCCACCTTTGTCTACAACGCGAGACACTTGCCTACGGCTGTCACGCACACCCTTGCCGGAAGCACGGTCAATAAGTCGTTCGTTTATGACGCTGCTGGTAATCGCACGTCGATGTCGGATAGTGCGGGCGGTACGACCTATCAATACGATCAACTCTCGCGGTTGCTCGCGGAAACACGAACCTTCGCCGGACTCGCCGGCTCCTACACACTCGCGTACACCTACAATTACGCCGGCCAGCTAAAAACCCTGACTGACCACACTCAACAGCGCGTCAATTATTCGTATGACAATTCGGCCCGGCTAAACAACGTCAATGGTACGAATTACCCAAACGGTCAATTCATCAGCAACGTCACCTATCGGGCCTGGGGTACTCCACGCCAAATCGCGTACGGTTACGGCCCCAGCGAGAGTCTTACCTACAATCCCAGGCTGGCACCCAATCATTACGAGATTTCAATTAATGGCGGCACGGTCCGGTCAATCGATTACCAATACTTCAATGACGGCAGGTTGAAGTTTTTCGACGACGCGAACGATAACCGGTTCGATCGCAGTTACGAATACAACCACGCCGCTCACCTCACAAAGGCGCTTAGCGGAGCGGAGGCGCGCGGTGAGCCGGCCACAACAGACCGGCCCTACAAAGAGACCGCTACCTACGACGAGTTTGGCCACCTGAAAGCACGCTCCTCCCTGCACTGGAGCAGATCGTTAGGCTTCGGCTCCTCAGATACATACTCGAATAACCGGCGCGTCGGCTGGACCTATGATGCCAATGGTAATTGGCTCAGTGGGGCTGGACGGCAACAGACCTTTGATGCCGCCGGGAGAAACATCACCACGAGCTGGAGCGGGGGAGGCTCCTTCAACCAGTTCTATGACGGCGACGATCAGCGCATAAAGGTGACGGAGGCTAATGTAGCCACTTATTACCTGCGCTCGACGGTTCTGGGTGGACAGGTGATCGAAGAGCTCGATGGTTCCGGCTCCAGACAGAAAGGGTTTGTCTATGCGGGCAACAAACTAATTGGATATCAGACGGGGACGGGCAATGTCTTGATGCAGTATGGAGAGCCGTCCGGTGTCAGTGTGCGCGCCAGTAGCCCGTTGTCCTCGTTTTTACTTAATTGGGCAGAACTCGATCCCTGGGGCGCAGAAGTCTTTTCTTGGGATCCATACGCTGGGGACCCGCAGTTTAGCGGTGGCCGCGGCGAAGGAGGCCCGGTGTTTCCCGGTGTAGGAGACATCAGCAAGCCCTCCACTGGTTGTAGCCTCATGCTCGACGGTGTCCTCACACTGTGTGAGTTCGGGCGCCGGCTTCAGAATGGTGGCGGCGTTCAGGAAGAGCGCCGCTTCCGTGACGGGACCATCCAGAGACATTCCGTTGACACAGTGTTGGGTATCGCCCGCGTCTGGCATCCGCCGAAGTCGGGCAACTCGCCCATGACCATCGATGATAGCGGCCCGATTCCCGTCATTCAAACCAACAACAGTGAGCCGGGGTACTGGGAAACCATCGATCCGAATGTCGATCCAGAGGACCCTATCACAGATAACCCTGCTGAAATCGATAACTCCGAGTCGGCAAACCAGTCTTGTCGCATCAAAGTTTCATTCGCTGGCTCGTATGACGGGAATCCAAATGGACCCAGCGTCCCTAACTCATCGAAGGGACCTGCTTATGGTATTGGTTTCTCAGTCGAGATCTCTGGACTCTCCGGAAATGTCGCGATCAGAAGTACAAAAGACGATCCAAAACCAAAGAATACGTGGCTGATCGAACAGTGGGTCGCTGATTTCAACTTTAAGAACGGCGAGGTAGTACGTCAGGATGCCACTGCTCGAATGGATCCAGTTGGACGGGCCTTTCCCAAGCCGAAGCGGGATGGAGACACTGTAAGCTGGTGGGATCATCCAGGCACGCTAGCCACTGGCGTCGAGGGTTACTACACTAAACGGAACTTCTACATCAAGGCTTATCACGGTGAACGGCATTGTGAACTGGCATTTCATCTCACGTTCAGAGTTTTCAGAAGACAAATTATCAACCCGGGATGGGGCCGTGGCCTGTACAAGTGAGGGTGGTTATATGAGAAGGCAATTGGGTTTCTTTCTCTGTTTCGCGGTGCTCGTGCTGCCTGCTATCGACACATCTTCGGGGCGCGCGCATCAGCCGGGCAAAGGAGTCGGTGTGCGTTGCTTAACCGAAGATCAGCTTGCGAAGGCCGTCCAGTCGTTATCGCAGGCGTACAATGAGGCGCAGATGGCCCAACGCCTCTTGCGTCAATCATCCAGGCGGTCTTCAACGTGTCGAAAACAAATCATCGCCGCAGTAATGAAGGCCATGGATAAACCTGATTTGGACATTAGCCGAGATCAAGCCAGTGCTGATTTGTGGCGAGAAGGAGCCGTATTGCTCGGTGACCTAAAAGCTACGCAATCCCTTGACCTGTTGCTGTCACACATAACAATGACGGACGGCGAGTGGAGCTCAACGATGGTTCACCAACCGGCGCTGGAAGGCATCATTCGAATGGGACCCGTTGCCATTCCCAAGCTACAAAAGCTGCTTCGGAACCAGGATTGGCAGACCAGACATGATGCTGTCTTCTGCATCGCTAATATCGGCGGACCGCCGGCTTTACGTGCAATCAAAGCAGCGGTATCTAATGAGTCTCATTCATGCGTGAAAGGCCTAATGCTTGCTTCGATCCAAGCAATCGATGTCAAACATGGTGGAATCAAGGCCGATAACGGAGAATGGGCTAAAGCCTTTATGTGTTACTCGCCAAGCTAAACAACGTTCGGAGGTAGCACAAACTGGCCCAGGTGCGGGCCGGAGTAGTTCATGCTGGTGCGCAGGGAGAGTTCGAGGGCGGAGCGTGTGTGTTCGGGGGGGATGACGGCGTCCACGAAGCCGCGGGCGGCGGCGTATTTGGCGTCGAGCTCTTGATCGTAGGTCGCACGGACTTTGGCCATCTCGGCAGTTAAAGATTCGTCGGGGGTCTGGCCGTTCTTTTTCAACTTTTCGAGTTGACTGCCAAATACAGCCTGCACCGCTGAGTCGCCTTCCATCACACCCATGCGTCCGGTGGGCCAACTGTAGATGAAATCGGGATCGAAGCCTTGTCCGGCCATTGCGTAGTAGCCGGCGCCGGAGGCGTGATTCACGGTCAACACGAGTTTCGGAACGAGCGCCGTGGCCATGGCTTCCACAAACTTCGCACCCGCGCGAATGATCCCCGAGTGTTCCGCGTCTGGTCCAACCATAAAGCCCGACACATCCTGCACGAACAACAACGGCGTTTTGTGACGATTACAGGTCTCGATGAAGTAAGCGACTTTCTCGGCTGACTCCGTGTAGACGATTCCACCAAAACGCGGCGGCTTCCCGCCCGGCATGCGAACCATGCCACGATGATTTGCGATCACGCCAACCTGGATGCCGCGAATGCGCGCATGGCCCGTGATCATCTCCTTCGCGTAGTCGGCTTGAAACTCGTCGAGGCGCCCCTCATCGAGCAAACACTCGAGCAGCTTGCGCACGTCGTACGGTTGCCGGTGATCTTCCGGGATGATCTGGTAGAGTTCGTCAGCGGAACGCAAAGCCTCACCCGCAGGACCAGGCACGACATCGCAAATCGGCTTCGGCAGTTCGGAAATAAACTCCCGAATCTTTGCAATACACGCATCGTCATCGGCAACGCGATAGTGGGCCACGCCGGAAAGCTCGTTGTGCGTGCGCGCCCCTCCGAGTGTTTCGTTGTCGATTGTCTGGCCTGTTGCGCCCTTCACAAGATTAGCGCCACCGAGACCCATGAACGACGTGCCTTCAACCATGATGATGATGTCTGACAGCGCCGGCAGATACGCGCCGCCGGCGATGCACGGTCCCATCACCGCGGAGATCTGCGGCACCTTAAGATAGTGGCGCATGATCGAGTTGTAATAGAAGATCCGCGACGCTCCATACTGTCCGGGAAACACGCCTCCCTGATACGGCAGGTTCACACCAGCCGAGTCAACCAGATAGATGATCGGCACGCGGTTGCGCATTGCGATCTCCTGCGCACGCAGGATCTTCTTGATCGTCTCCGGCCACCACGATCCCGCTTTCACCGTTGCGTCATTTGCCACAACGACGACTTCCCTGCCCTCAACACGTCCAACAACAGTCACCACACCCGCTGCCGGTGCATTCCCGTCGTACTGATCGTAAGCGACGAGCAACCCGATCTCCTGAACGTACGCGTCCTTATCTAATAATTTCTCAATCCGTTCGCGGGCTGTCAGCTTGCCTTGCTGATGCTGGCGATCGATCTTGTCCGCTCCGCCGCCGAGCCGCAGACGGGACTCGAGCTCCGAGAGTTGATCGGTAAGTTCGCGTAAACGAGATGCAGTTTGTTGAGTAGCAGCGTCAGATTTTTTCATGTTGTCGGTTTGTTAACCCTGATGCCAAATACGGTTGAGCAACGCCGTGGTGTTTGCCTTTGCCGGGATGCCTTCAAGAATCAATACTCGCGAGCCGCGCAGTTCCAACACGCCGCGGCCGCCGGCAGCTTTCCATTCATGTCGTTCACCGCGTTCCGTCGTCGAAACGGAATCGGTTTTCTTCGCATCAGGATAACGCTTCCACGTTCGTTCCAGGTAAGCCACAAAGAAGTCGCGCGCGTCAACAGCCGTATCCCAAGTGGTGAACTGGGCTATAAACACGTCGCTTCGATTCGCGCCTTCATAAAGCGCGTACCGATCCCCGCCCCAACCGGCCGCAGCCTGTTTGGACGCCGACGAGTTGTTCAGATACTCATCAAGCACCAGATAAAGGCCCCACTCGCCGTTCACGTCAGTATCGAGCCGCTTCCACGTTGGTCCAAGCAGCGGCTTCAACTCAGGAAGCGTCACTTTAACCGGAGCTTCGTACGCAAAGTACTTCTCCGGATGCATGATCTGTTCGCTTGATTGCGGGAGCTTCGTGAAGGCCTTCGAGACCATGTCCCAACCACCACGCCGATAGACTTGCGTGGCCCAGTTTGACCCCGCTTCATACGGAAACAACAACGACTCGCGTAACGCACGCGGCGCCAGCTTAAACTGTTCCGACGAATTCTCCTGCGTGCCGAGGCTCTTAATAAAAGCCAGCGCCACCATCGGATGCTTCGCCATGTAAAGCGTCATCGCGAGTGTCGCATCGCCTTCAATCAGCGCATGAGCAGCGAGTTCCGCATCGGAGTCGCCTTTCGGCCACTTCTCGAATCGCTTGAGATCAAAGTGCTGATCCTGGAGCGCGTGCGTGAGCTCATGGGCCATGACCGGTTTCTGACCTTCCAAATCGATCCAGTCAGCCAGATAGAATTTCTGAGCCTTGGGGTCGTAGTAGCCGGCGACTTGTTCGGACAGTAATTTGATCAAAAAGGACCGGTATTCGAAGTCGTTGGGGGCCAGGCCAAACACGCGCAGCAGCACTTCCGCGGCGTGCATCTCGGCAGGCGTAGTATCTGTGTCGAGATTCTTGACGATCATGCGCTCGATTTCCGAGCGCGATTGAGCCCCACTTTTAACAGCCCTCAGAATCGAAAGCTCGCGAATTTCGCTGGTCTCCTTCAGCACGGCGTCGGTCGTGGAAATGATTGCGGCGTTTTGGGCCGTCGGGGCCGCACCGGCCTGCGCGTGGCTACTTGTGGTCAGACGCGTGGTCAGGCTGGCGGCACAGAGACAAAACAGTAATAGGAACGCCAGCCCGCGATTAATTTGCTTTGACATATTGATGGTTCACTCTTATAGTCCGCTAAACGTTACAGCCTGTTCGACCGGAGATTAAGTCCTTCGTGCACTCAGAGAGAGTAGAAGGTTTTGTTCAGATGACAAGCCCCGCTCCCGACGATGTATTCGGCGTTTGGCACGAGACGGTATTACGTGTGCGTTATGCCGAAACGGACAAGATGGGCATCGTTTATTATGCCAACTATCTCGTCTGGTTCGAAATCGGGCGCACCGACTATTGCCGGGCGCGCGGATTTTCTTACCGCGATATGGAAGAGAACGAAGACGCGTTTCTGGTCGTAGCCGAGGCCTATTGCCGTTACAAGGCGCCCGCATATTACGACGACGAGCTAATTGTTCGTACACACATTACAGAATTACGTAAACGTTCACTTCGTTTCGGCTACGAGATCGTGCGCGCGTCGACGGGACAGGTCGTTGCCGAAGGCGAAACGGGTCATGTCGTCACTGATGGATCCGGACGCGTCCGATCGTTTCCTGAAGGGTATGCGCAAAGATTGTTAGCGGCGCCCATCGTCAAACCACACTCAGGCGCAGTAGTGCCCACCGAAACCGCACCCGAATAGCTGAGCTCAAAACTGTAAAGCCTGTCACAATTCACAACGCCACGGTGTTTCAAAAGTGAGCGCAAAGTCTCCCGCGATTCTTTGTAACTTTTTCGTGATTCGGTCGTTTTAACTTCAGAGCCGTCGCTCGGACCGCGAAGATAAAAGCCCCGTCGCTACTTGCGATAGCAACGAGGCCCTGATGACAACACAAGTTCGTTTTACCTTGCAGCGAACGAAGATGCATCGTCGGCAGCGGCATCTTAACGCACATGGTTTACGGGCTTCAACCTTGGGGAGGTCTACCATGCGCCGCCATGTGTTTTCTTTTGCAGTACTCGCCCTCGTAATCGTTTCCATCCAAACTCAAGCCCAGACCCAGACACCAGAAGCCGCTATCAATCACTTCAATAAGGCCCTCAAGTTAACTGATCGTGGCGAACTCGACCGAGCCATCGAAGAATATTCGCGCGCCATCGCGCTCAGCTCGCGGTTAGACAACCGCAAAAAGGACACGCCACGTGTTTCGATCCACTCCTTCACGGGTGCAGATGACCCTTTGGATCTATCGACCGAAAACATCCGTGTGATCGATCCGTTCACCGCCCATGCGTACAACAATCGCGGGCTCCTGCGTTATCAACAGCGCGACTACCTCTCAGCGATTGAAGACTTCAACGCCGCGCTGCGCATCAGGCCGAGTCTGGCCGCTGCTTACTTGAATCGCTCAGCCGCGTTCCGCGCGAATGGCGATATGCAAAGCGCCTTGCAAGATCTCGATCGCGCCATTCAACTCAAGAAAGATTTCTTTCAGGCTTACAACAATCGCGGCAGTTTGCATCACGACCTCGGTCACGACAAGGAAGCGTTGTCAGATCTGAATCGCGCTATCGAGTTGAAAGACAATGTCGCCGACAGCCATTACCTTCGCGGCTATGCTTATCTCGCGGTAAGCAACCTCGACGCGTCGCTGAAAGACTTCGATCGCGCGATCCAACTGGCGCCGGGTATGTCGTGGGCCTACCAGGGCCGCGGCACTGTCTATATGAAAAAGGGATTGATGCAGGAGGCGATCAGCGATTTCGACCGCGCGCTGGAACTCAATCCTGAGATCGTGTGGGCTTATTTCAATCGTGGGCTCGCGAAGGTATTTCTCGGGAACGAAGCAGAAGCGCAGAGTGACTTTGATGCCTGTTTGAAGATGAATCCCGAACTTAAAGCTCAGGTGGCAGAGAAGATTGAACTTGCGCGCCAGTTGCGACGGGCGGGAAAACAGTAGGAGCGTTACTGGTCGTGCGCGAGGTTGACGCGTTCGATGCCTCGCGCGTGGCCAGTCGTTTCATCGACATCGATCACGGCGCCACAGATGCGCACCTGCCCGCTCGAATGTTCTGCTCGGCGGGCAGTGACTGAAGTAAACCGGGCAAGCACGTCTGACTTGTTCATGCCGATCACTCCAGCGTAACTTCCCGTCATTCCCAAATCAGTCAAATACGCCGTGCCCTGCGGCAGGATTCGCTCGTCAGCAGTCTGCACGTGCGTGTGAGTGCCGACGACTGCCGAAACACGGCCATCGAGATGCCAACCCATCGCCACTTTCTCGGACGTCGCTTCAGCGTGCATGTCGACAAGCCGAACGGTGGCCTTCTCCGGCAACGAACTGACAATTTGATCGACAATCCGAAAAGGGTCATCCGACGGCGGCATGAACACACGGCCCATCACATTGATCACGGCGACGTGCGTGCCGTTAACTTCTCCGCTCCAGAACCCACTGCCGGGCGTGTTTGGTGGATAGTTTGCCGGACGAACAAGGCGCGGCTGCTTGCGGATGTAGTCGATCGCCTCTTTTTTGTCGAAGATGTGATTGCCGGAGGTCATCACGTCGATACCGTTGGCAAACAGTTCTTCGCAAAGCGACGGCGTGACGGAGAAACCGCCCGCGAGGTTCTCGGCGTTCATGATCGCGAGATCGATCTGGTGTTGTTCGCGCAGATCCTGGATACGCTCGAGCACCGCCACGCGCCCGGGCTTCGCAACCACATCTCCGATCATTAGTACCTTCATCGCATTTTACAGAGGACTAGACAAAAAAGACCGCAAATCTCGGTCGAGATCGGCGGTTTGGTTTGGCGGGAGGGAGATCCGCATCTGTCGTTCCGAAGCCGTAATTGAACCTGCAATGACAGGTGGGTGACCTCTTAATGACGTAGCCTCTGGCAGTTCTTAACGATGAAGAAATGCACTGGCTAGACGACCTCGGTCTCCCGAATCAACGGCGTTGGCTCAATCATCGTAACTCGGTGACGATCACCGCAGAACGTTTCCCTCCGCCGTGCGGGATATTAGCATAACAAACCAAGCCAATCCACAGATTACACAGATTAAGAGAAAGTGAGTTAGAGAGCCTTTGTATATGTATCAATCTGCGTAATCTGTGGATGGCTTTAGCCGAGGGAGAGTTTACCCGCGCCGCCCTGTTCGTTCTCGAGGCTGTTACGGACTTTCAGCAGGCGATCGAGCATTTCGGCACACTCGGCGCTGCGGGCGGCGAGCTGTGCGTCGGCCTGTTCGTGCATGTTCTTAAGGCGATGAAGTTCGTCCGCTATGTGCAGTGCCGCGAGAATAGCGACTTTCAACGAGTCGACAGTGAGCGTTCCCGATGAGATTTCTCTCATACGGCTGTCGACGAATTCCGCGAGTTGAATGATGTATTCGGTGTCGCCGTCGGAACGGATGTTGTAAGTCTGATTGTAGATCTCGACGCGGATCGTCGGGCTGCTGGTACTACCTTCCATACTGCCTTTATTGATCATGCGGCCGATTCCGGAACTCATCTGAGTTCCTCTGCCATTTCCGGATCGAGAGCAGCGATAGCATCGAGCATGGCTTCGACTTTCATGCGGATCGTATCGCGTTCTGCGAGCAGCTTCTCGATCTGAGTTTCGAGTCGCTCTTTTTCGTTCAGCACATTGCCCATGTCGCGATGAATGAGCGCGAGTTCCTTTTCCAGGTTCTCTTTTTCCTGACGCAGCGTCTTCGTGAGTTCGATGGTTCGATAGATCTTATCTTCGAGATGCGAAAACTTTTCGAGGCCTGACAGACCAACCATCAATTTGTCTCCCGGGTTTGGCTAAAGTGAAATGCGTACGCGATTATCCGACTTAAGGCTTGCGAGCGCAAGACTCATTTCGCAATTCGGCTAGATTTATTTCTAGCGTTGTTGTGCGGAGAAGGTCTCGAGCAATGACAACGTCAACTGCGCGTGCCGTTCTTCAATCTCTTCATCGCGCAACGTGCGTTCGTCAGAGCGATACTCCAAACGCAGCGTCACGGATCGTTTGGACGACGGAATATTTCCGCCTTCGAAAGTGCCCACGAGCTTCACGCCGCTGAAGTCGGCGACGTGCTTCTCTTTGACCGCATTCAGCAGGTCGTCGAGAGCGATACTCCGGTTGAGCAAGAGAGAGATGTCGCGTACGACGGACGGGTAGCGCGGGAGCGAGGCGTACTGGACAATTCTTGCCGGTCCACTAAGTAATGACTCCAGATCGAGTTCCATTACATAAATGGGATAACGAAACTTGTAATTCGTAGCAACACTCTCTGCAAGACGTCCAATCGTGCCGATCTCAGTTCCGTCATTGAGTGTGATATGGGCAGACTGCCCCGGGCGCAGATGCGGCGCTGTGGCTTGCGTGAAAGTAAGTGGATGCAAACTCATCCAGTCGACAGCCGTTTCCAAAGCGCCTTTCACGTCGAAGAAATCTAGCTCGCGTTCGGCTTGAGCTTTATTGGCTTCCGTCGCGCCGCCGGTCGCGACGAGCGCCAGAGAGAGTCTTTCGTCGGGCAGTTCTTTTGGCGAAGCAAGCCCGAAAACGCGGCCAATTTCAAACAAACGGACGTCGCGAATGCCGTGATTAAGATTGTGACGCAACGAACTAAGCAAGCCCGGCAAAAGCTTGGTTCGCATGAAGGCTGCTTCGTCGATGATCGGATTTTTGAGCTCGGCCTGGCCGTCTGTTTGTTTTGGAGCGAAGCTGAAGTTGATCGCTTCGTCGAAGCCGAAAGCATTCAGCGCCCGCCGCAAGAGACGTTGCTTCATCTCGCTCGGCTGGTATTCGCCGGACGCGCTCGACGGCGGGAGTTCAGAACCGATCTTGTCGTAACCGGTGTGGCGTGCGACTTCTTCAACCAGGTCTTCTTCCTGCGATACATCGATCCGCCACGAAGGCACTTTGAACTCTAACTCTTCGTCTCGCCAGAGCCGTTCGAACCCGAGACCCGTCAAGATACGAATGATCTCGGAGGTATCTACCGAAACTGAGGTGAGTTCAGGGACTCGCTGGGGACGAAAATTCACCGTGCGATAAACGAAAGGCTCAGGATAGACATCGATCGTATCTTCGCTTGCAGCACCTCCGGCAAGCTCGCAGATGAGTTGGACACAACGCTCCTGCGCTTTTATCACTCCTTCGCGATCGGCGCCGCGTTCGAATCGTCTCGAAGCCTCGGTATCCATGCCAAGCGCACGCGCGGTGCGGCGCACTGAATCGGGATCGAAGTAAGCGCTTTCAATCAACACGTCAGTCGTCGTGGAAGAGATCTCAGACTCTTCACCGCCCATAACGCCTGCCAGCGCGACCGGCCGCTCCGCGTCGGCAATGACGAGCATATCAGTCGTCAGCGTGCGTTCGACGCCATCCAATGTTTTCAGCTTTTCGCCGGCAGCGGCGCGGCGCACGACGATGCGCGGTCCCGCGAGCTTTTGAAAGTCGAAGGCGTGCAGCGGTTGGCCCATCTCGTGCAGCACGTAGTTCGTGACGTCGGCGACGTTGTTGATGGGCCGTTGGCCGATTGCTTCAAGACGCTTAACCAGCCACTCCGGCGACGGAGCGATCTTCACACCGCGAACGAGGCGGGCCGCATACCGCGGACAGAGATCGGGATCCCTGATTTCCACCGCGGTTTGATCCGTCGCACGGCCTTCAGTCTTGAACGATTCGACCTGCGGCAGGCGCAGTTCTTTGCGTTCAATTACAGCAACTTCGCGCGCGATTCCGATGTGGCTCAGGCAATCGGGCCGGTTGGAGGGGACTTCCACGTCCAGCACCGAATCAGCGTTGTGATGCTCGACCGCGTCGATCGCGAGCCCGACCATAGTCAGCCGCTCACGCAGTTCGTCCGGGCTGAGTTGCGTGTCTGTGTAATCTTTAAGCCAGTCGTGACTAATGAGCATTGATTATTCGAATTGTTGCAGGAATCTCACGTCGTTCTCGAACAACAGCCGTATGTCGTCGAGCTCGTACATCAGCGCGCACATGCGATCTATCCCGAGGCCAAACGCGAACCCGGAATACACCTGCGGGTCGACGCCGACCATACGCAACACGTCCGGATGGACCATTCCCGAACCGCCAAGCTCGATCCAGCCGGAGTTCTTGCAAATCCGGCAGCCGGCGCCTTTGCACTTGAAACAACTGAAATCAAACTCCGCGCTCGGCTCGGTGAACGGGAAGTATGACGGCCGAAAACGCGTGACCGTGTCCGAACCGAACATGCGTCGCAAAAACTCCGTGACGGTTCCCTTCAAGTGGGCCATCGTGATCCCGCGGTCCACGCACAAGCCTTCCACCTGATAGAACATCGGATTGTGCGTCGGGTCGGGCGTGTCGCGCCGGAAAACGCGTCCGGGCGCGATCATGCGGATCGGCACGCCGCGACGCTGCATCGCGTGAATCTGGACGGTCGAGGTTTGCGAGCGCAGCGCGAAGCCGTCAGTCGTGTAGAAGGTGTCGGCCTCACCGCGCGCCGGATGGTTGTCGGGGATGTTGAGAGCTGTGAAGTTGTAGAAATCGGTTTCGATCTCGCGACCGTCCTCGATCACGTAGCCGAGTGCGACGAAGATGTCTTCGATACGTTCGCGCAGGATCGTGATCGGATGGCGATGTCCGTAGGACGGACGCCGGCCGGGCAACGTCACGTCGATGCTTTCGCGCGCCGTGCGTGCATCTTCGATGTGCTGCTTGAGATTCTGTTCGGCCTGTTCGATCGCGCTCACCAGCGCCGCTTCGGTCGCCTGGACCAACTGTCCAAACGCCGAGCGTTCGTCAGCCGCTACCCGGCCGATCAACTTTTTCGTCGATGCCAGTTCACTCTTCTTGCCAAGATGGCGCGTGCGAAGCTCCGCCAACGCGCGCTCTTCAACAACCGCGCCGTCGAGATCGAGACCCGCAAGCTCGGGAGAGTAGCCGGTAAAGCGGGCAAAGCGTTCGAACTCTTGCTCGAACGCTTTGCGGGCTGCTTCAACCTGTTGAGCAGGCAATTGTTCCGTTTGACTATTTGTCATTCAAGCTAGTTCTTCTTTACTGCTACCCACTTGCCCTGCAACTGTCCCGCGAAATCAAACTCGCCGGAAAGTTTTCCATCGACGACGGTAGCAACCATCGAGATGTTGCCGTTCGCGCCCTCGATGAGAAACGCGAGCTTGCCCTCTTTCCACGTACCGTCTTTGAGCGGGGCATCGCCGAGCTGTGAACTGCTGTTGCCCGTTACCGTTTCGCCTTCAACTTTCAGCGTCAGCGCAAACGGAAACGGCTGACCGTTGGCATCCGCGACCGCGTCCCACTGACCATTCAAGTTGAACGCCGGCGCGGCACTTGCTGGAGCCGCAGCAGCAGCCGGAGCAGCGGCAGCAGCAACTTTTTTCAGTTCGATCGGCGTCTTTTCGGCGCCAACGATCCAGTTACCGGTGATTTTGGATCCGTCCGTCTTGCCGTCGAGTTTGGCGTCTTTGCCGAAAGTGAACGAAAGGAGTCCCTCGCCGTTCACAGCCGCTTCCGTCAGAACGTACGCCTTCTCGCCGGCCTTTAGTTGTCCTTGAAGTTTGCCATCTTTGTCTTTCAGCTCGAAAGTTACGGGCTGTCCTTTGATGGTTCCTTCGTAATTACCGACAACGCCAGGCTGTGTCTGCGCCAAAGCCGCCGCCGTACCAAGCAGGAACGTGAGTAATAGTGTCGCTAATTTCACTGTCTGGTCCTTTCGCAGAAACTACGCCGCTTTGTTGCGCTGTTCGTTCTCGAGCGCGTTCTTGGCCTGGGCCACGACCTCGGCAAACGATTCCGGCTGGTGTACCGCCAGATCGGCAAGCACTTTTCTGTCGAGCTCGATGCTCGCCAGTTTCAAACCATGCATCAACTGCGAATAGTTCAAACCATTCAAACGAGCCGCCGCGCCGATGCGCACGATCCACAAGCTCCGGAAATCACGCTTCTTCAACTTCCGTCCGGTGTACGCGAAATTCAACCCGCGCTCGACCGACTCCTTCGCCGACCGGTAAAGCTTCGACTTCGTGCCGCGATAACCTTTCGCTAACTTCAATATCTTCTTGCGTCTTTCGAGACGCTTATTGCCACGTTTTGCTCTGGGCATATAATTACCTCCCGTATAAATATTTTCGATTTGCGATTGTCGATTTTCGATTGCTCTTCAACTCGGCAATCGTCAATCAAAAATCGTCAATGACCTTAATCGCGGCCGTACGGCAGCATCGACATCACACGCTCGTGGTCCGATTCGGAAACAAGCACGTCGATATCCAGTTGACGCTTCCGCTTGTTGGTCTTCTTGGTCAATATGTGACGTGCATGCGAGTGGCCGCGCTTGATCTTTCCCGTCGCGGTCAGCCGAAAGCGCTTCGCAGCACCCTTGTGTGTTTTCAGTTTAGGCATAATCGCTTCCTTTATTCGTTGTGCTAATTCGTGGGAGGAGGAGGCGTTTCTTTCGGTCCGCTCGCTCCGCCCTTGTGTCTCTTTGGTCCCATGATGATGAACATCTGGTTCCCTTCCATCTTTGGCCGGTTCTCAACTTCACCGACGTCCGAAATATCCTGCTCGAGTTTTTCGAGAATGCGCGCACCGAGTTCGCGGTGCGTCATCTCACGGCCGCGAAACCAGATCGTGGCCTTCACTTTATCGCCGTCCTGCAACCAGCCGCGCGCGCGCTTCATCCGGTACTCATAATCGTGATCGTCTGTACCAGGGCGAAACTTCACTTCGTGAACGGTGATCGTGACCTGCTTCTTCTTGGCCTCGTTTGCCTTCTTCTTGGCTTCGTACTGATATTTGCCAAAGTCGATGATCCGGCAAACAGGGGGATCGGCGTTTTGAGCAACTTCGACGAGGTCCAATCCTTTCTCGCGGGCAGCACGAATGGCATCGCGCACATCCATGACGCCCAGTTGTTCTCCTTCCTCGCCAATCACGCGTACCTCAGGTACGCGAATTCTCTCGTTAATGCGAACCGGGGGTTGACGCCGGTTATCAGGACGCTGACCGCGACCGCGAAAGCCTGTAGCTATTGCTGCACCTCCTAAGGTTTAGAACCATCCACAGATTACGCCGATTCTTTTAGGTAATCTGTGTAATCTGTGGATGCTATTTGTTAGTTAAGGCGCGCGTTTCAACTAACTTGCGCGCCATCTCTTTGAATTCCGCAATCGGCATGACGCCGATATCACCCTGAGTACGTTCTCGAACTGCGAGCATCTTCTGTTCCATCTCACGATCGCCGAGCACGAGCATAAACGGCACTTTCTGTAATTGCGCGTCGCGAATCTTCGCGCCTATTTTTTCGCTTCGCAAGTTCGATTCAACTCGGAAGCCCGCAGAGCGAAGATCATTCGCCACTTCCTCGGCGTAGTCGTTGACCCGGTCCGTGATCGGCAGCACCGCGACCTGCACGGGAGCTAACCAAAACGGAAACGCGCCACCGTAGTGCTCGATTAACACCCCAAAGAACCGCTCCATCGAACCAAACAGCGCACGATGAATCATCACCGGCTGGTGCGGTTTGTTGTCTTCGCCGATGTACTCGAGCTGAAAACGCTGCGGCAGATTGAAATCAAACTGCACCGTCGTCAATTGCCACGTACGGCCGATCGCATCCTCGACGCGAATATCGATCTTTGGCCCATAGAACACGGCCTCGCCTTCGATTCGCTGATACGGAATCTGCTTGGCGTCTAAAGCCTCTACCAATGCAGATTCAGCCCACTGCCACTGCTCGTCTGAACCGAGATAGTGCGACTCCGGATCGTCACCACGAACCGAGAGCTCGACTTTGAAGTCTTTGAAACCAAAAACCTCATACATGTTGAACGCGAAGTCGATACAACCGAGGATCTCGGCGTGCACGTTGTCCGGCGTGCAGAAAATGTGCGCATCGTCCTGCGTAAAGCCACGCACGCGCGTCAAGCCATGCAACGTGCCGGAGAGTTCGGCGCGATAGACCGTGCCGAGCTCCGCGTAACGCACCGGCAGATCGCGATACGAACGCTGCGCCGACTTGTAAATGCCGATGTGAAACGGGCAGTTCATCGGCTTGATGCGAAACTCCTGTTCCTCAAACTCCATCGGCGAAAACATCGAATCAGCGTAGTTGTTTTCGTGTCCGCTCGTAAACCAGAGTTCGCGTTTCGCGATGTGCGGCGTGAAAACGAGACCGTAACCGCGCTTGAGCAGCTCTCCGCGCAGGTAGTCTTCCATCTCCTTGCGGATCGCGCCGCCCTTCGGGTGCCAGAAGATCAGTCCCTGGCCGTAGTCTTCCTGAATCGAGAACAGGTCGAGCTCGCGGCCGAGACGGCGATGATCGCGCTTCTCAGCCTCTTCGCGTTGCTTCAGCCACGCGTCGAGCTCTTCCTGCGTAAAGAAAGCCGTGCCGTAGATGCGCTGCATCTGCTGTTGCGAGGCGTCGCCTTTCCAGTAGGCGCCAGCAAGCGAGAGCAACTTGAACGCGCGCAGCTTGTTCGTGTTGGGAACGTGTGGACCGAGACAGAAATCGATGAACGGCGAGCCGTCGATGTAATAGACGCTCACCACGTCGCCGGCCTTCTCGTCGATCAGCTCGCACTTCAACGGCTCATCGCGCTCTTTGAAAACGCGCAACGCCTCCGCTTTGGCAATCTCCTCGCGGCGATAGTGCAGATTTTGGCTCGCGATCTGCTTCATCCGCTTCTCGATTACGGGCAGATCAGCTTCCGTCAACGCTCGCGGCGTAATTACGTCGTAGAAAAAACCGTAACGCGGGTCGTCGAGCAGCGCGGGTCCGATGCCGAGTTTGGCGTCGGGAAACAGATCGAGCACGGCGGCGGCTAGCAAGTGGGCCGTCGAGTGACGCAACACTTCGAGGCCGTCGCGCGTCTGCGGCACGATCGGTTCGATTTGCACAGCGCCGTTATCAGCCAAGTCGTGAACGTGGGCCGCGAGGTCCACTTCACGCCCGCCGACTTTCGCGGCCAAAGCCTGCTTGGCGAGGTCGCGATCGAGCTTTTTAAGAGCCTCGGCAACCGTCGCTGAATCAGGCACGGGAACAGGCGCGCCGTCTTTCAGTTGTACGTTAATCTCACTCATTCTTAAATCACCTCATACACCGGGGACCACAAACAAAGACCTACCCCGAAGCCGAAGGCGATTCCTACGATTTGCGATTCACTAATTTGCTTACTTCGTTGATCGGATTCGTTAGGAGCGCCTTCGCCGGCACCCGCTTGGGCGGGCGGCACTTAAAAAGTAAAGAATCGAGTCGTTGTTCGATTCATGCGAAGGTCTTCTGGAGCTCCTAGCAAAAGTAAGAAAATTACCGGGGGATTCTAGCAAACGGTCTCTTACGGGCGCAACCCGCGAGTCGGCCACAGACTTCACGGACAAACACGGACTGACTTTCAGGAAGACTTTTTGTCCGTGTCATCCGTGTATAATCCGTGGCTCAAAACCGCCCGATTAGGAGAGCCCCATGCCTACAACGAGGCCTTTCGCCGTAGTTCTCTTAGTACTCTGCCTATTGATTCAAGTCGTCCCAGCCCAGAATGGCGCTCGTAAGACAAAACCCGAACCCGTCAGCGAGATGCGCGCGGCGATCGAGCGATACACGCTCGACCGCGGGAGCCTGACGCGATCGTATCCGGTGCCGATGTCGCAGACGCGCCGGGACCGGTTTAAGAAGTTTTACGATGAATGGCTCGCGTCGCTGAAGTCACAGGACTTCGACTCGTTCAGCCAGGACGGCAAAGTCGATTACGTCCTGTTCAGGAACCATCTCGAATACGAGCTGCGCCAGCTCGACATTCAGGGCCAGCAAATCTCCGAGATCCAGTCGCTGATTCCGTTCGCCGAGACGATCATCGGGCTCGAGGAGGCGCGCCGCCACATGGAGCCGATTAATTCGGCGAAGATCGCGGCGACGCTCACGGAGCTGAGAAAACAGATCGACGAACGCCGGCGCGTGGTTGACAGCGGTCTGCGTCCGAAAAAGACGGTCGCGAATCGTGCGGTCGCGGCGATGAATGGCCTGCGTAACAACCTGCGCAACTGGTACACGTTCTACAACGGTTACGATCCGCTGTTTACGTGGTGGAACGAAGAACCTTATCGATCAGTGGACCAGGCGCTGACAACCTACTCGACGCTAATCACCGAAAAAGTCGTTGGGATTCGAGTAACCCCAACGCAAGCGCAGAATGAACCTACGAGGGGACAGGGATTTCAGGGACAAAGAGCCAGTTCAAGTCCGAATGCAAGACCGGGCGACACCAGCGACATCGTTGGCGATCCGATCGGCCGCGAAGCGCTAATCAGTGAACTCCGCTCGGAGATGATTCCTTACACGCCGGAAGAGATCATCGCCATCGGCGAAAAGGAGATGGCCTGGTGCGAAAACGAGATGAAGAAAGCCTCGCGCGATCTCGGCTACGGCGACGACTGGCACAAAGCTCTCGAACACGTCAAAAACCTCTACGTCGATCCCGGCAAACAACCGGAGATGATTCGCGACCTCGCGCTCGAAGCGATCAAGTTTGTCGAAGACAACAACCTCGTCACCGTTCCCGAACTGGCAAAAGAAAGCTGGCGCATGGAGATGATGACTCCCGAACGCCAACTCGTCAGCCCGTTCTTTCTCGGCGGCGAAGTGATTCAGGTCTCCTTCCCGACCAACACGATGGCCCACGAACAAAAGATGATGAGCATGCGCGGCAACAACATCCACTTCTCGCGCGCTACCGTTCATCACGAGCTCATTCCCGGCCATCACCTGCAAGGCTTCATGTCCGCGCGCAACAAGCCGTACCGCGCCGTGTTCGGCACGCCGTTCTGGTCCGAAGGCAACGCGCTTTACTGGGAACTGCTGCTGTGGGATTTGAACTTCGCCAAGACACCCGAGAACCGTATCGGTATGCTCTTCTGGCGCATGCACCGCTGCGCGCGCATCATCTTTTCACTCAGTTTCCACCTGGAAAAGATGACACCGCAGGAGTGCATCGATCTGCTGGTGAACAAAGTCGGTCACGAACGTGACAACGCTACCGCTGAGGTGCGGCGTTCGTTTGACGGCAGCTACGGTCCGCTTTACCAGATCGCGTATCTGATCGGCGGGCTGCAGCAATACGGGATGCACAAGGAGTTGGTCGATTCTGGCAAGATGACGAATCGCGCGTACAACGATGCGTTGCTCAAGGAGAACCGCATTCCGATCGAGATGCTGCGGGCGGCGATCATCAATCAGAAGCTGACGCGCGACTTCGTCACGAACTGGCGCTTTTACGACCACAGATAAGCCACGGACAAACACAGACGGACACAGACAGAGCTTAAGGTAGTCCGTGTCCGTCCGTGTTTGTCTGTGGCTTAATCACTTTCGATAACTGAGCTTGAGTTTTACAAACATCGGCTCGGTTGATTTGGCGCCGGGACGGTAGAAGACAAGCTGTGGCGCGGGTGCAGTGGTCGTGAGCGCCCGCGTGCGCGCTTCCTTTTCGTCTTTGGTCCAGGTCTGACCGACTGTCGTCATATCCAGCCGCCCCACGCTCGAACCCCACGCGCGTTCCCATTGCGCAACCTGAGTTTCAGTAAGCTTCACCGGCTTGTCAGTTATTTCAACCGCAAGCGGCGTCGGTGTCACGAGTACGCTCAGCACTTCCGCGACGTGATCGGTCCGGCTTTTTCTCATGCTGAAGAACGGCGGCGCATCGTCCTGGTCGGGAACCTCGACCAGTTTTCCAATACTGACTTCGTTGTTGCCACCCGCGGTTCGCGTGGTCGGAAAGATCAAGTAAGGCTGGCCCAAACTTCCATCCGCATACTGCTCGCGATTAATAACGTAAAGAAATCCGTCACGCGCGGCCTCGACAGCGATGCGCAGTTTATCTCCCTGCGCGAGTTTCGTCGTCGCCGAGATTCGCTCGGGCAGCCATTCCGTCGTCGCCTTATCGTCATGAACAATCAGCCGCTCGCCTGTGTCCGATCTGTTAGCCGGGCGGAGACGCCAAATGGTTACACCGACGACTGTGTCGGGGGCCACATTGTCGACGGGTACATTTGGCGTCGCTACGCGATAGGCTCCGCTCCGGCGCCGCCGGCCCGCTGTCTGATTTTTAGCTGCCGGGGTGAGAAAGGCTGTGTCCCAAAGTTTGCGCGTCAGATCGTCCGGCGTTTGCGCAGTTGAGATTAATGAGGAAGAGATTGCCAAAAAGATTAGCAATAGGAAGGTTGTCTTAAATTTCATCTCCATTCTCCTTGCATTACGAACGCCGCCCAGTAGTAAGGTGACTGCCATTGCGCGTTGCGCAGCATTTCGATCTGCGCGGCGCGCAAGGCAGCGGCGGGCGTTTTGTTACTGCGCAACATCCCGGTGTAGAGACGTTGCATTAATGCCGCGGTCGCTTTGTCGTTAACGTTCCATAAACTCACCACCACGCGACGCGCTCCGGCGTACATAAAACCTCGCGTCAGGCCTTCGAGACCTTCACCGCTCACGTCTTTGCCGAGACCGGTTTCACACGCGCTCAACACGACCAATTCAGCCGGTAACTTCAAGTTGTAAACGTCGTGCGTGCGCAAAAATCCGTCCTGCGGTTTGCCCTGTTCGTCAAACATCGAGAGCACGATCGCGGAGAGTCCGGCGCGCGCCGTGTCGAGATAACCGTGGGTCGCGAAGTGAACGTAGCGATACTTGCTCAACTCGCCACTGGTAGCCATCGCTCGATTGGCGCGAAAGTCGAGTGCTTTCAGATTCGATCCGGTGCGAGCGACGGCGAGAATCTGGTCCGCTTCCCAGCGCGTGAATGGCAATCGCGGAATCGTGAGTTGCGATCCGGCGGCGGTGTTTGCCGGAAGATGTTCGAAGCTTCTCGTTCCGCTGTCAGCACCGGCCGTTTCCCTGTCTCTCTTGACTCGCGGATCGCCGGTGGAAAACACCGGATCAGCCATGACCGCGAGCGTTTTGGGCGCGACCGGACGATTCGCGAGGTTTTCTCGCTGAACAGCGAAAGCAGACGCCGAAGGAAGACTGACAACTTCGTGACGAACTATAAGAGGTTGATAGTTCGCAGGTGACGCAGACAAAGCTGCAAACGGAACGTACTGCAACGCACCGTCAGCAACGATCACCAGCCGCTTGTTTCCCAACTCACTCGCAACAGGCGCGAGAATCATCCGGCTCAGTTCGCTCGCAGCTTGCTCAAAGTCTCTGTCAGCCTGCGCGATGCGCGCACTGCGCTGCGCCGGTGTTTCCAGCGACTTAACTACACTACGAGCCGTCAGCGATTGGTAAACACGATCCTTGACCTTCTCGATCTCTGCCTGCGCGGGCAGGACGTAAGACTTCAACGAATCACGCCCGACGGCCCAGAGATGGCTTCTTTCCTTGCCGAGCGAGTATTCGAGCAGCAGCGTGTCTGCGTCGAGTTGTTGTTGAATCTCTTTTAGGCCGAGTGGTTGAGGCTGAGTCAAAGCCGCGTACTGTGGACTACTCTGCCGGATCTCAGCCTGCACCGACTGATACTCATCTTCGAGACTGCTGATTTCCCGGCGCAACGTCGCCAACTCTTCCGCGCTTCCCTTGCGTGCTTTGATCTGCATCTCGCGCTGGGCCTTCGCATTCAGCTCGCGTTTGAGTTCCCGTTCCTTCTCGATCAAACCGGCGTTGATACCATGGCGAATATCGACTCGCACTTCGCTCAAATGTTCGAGAAAACTACGCGCGCGTCCGCGTTCGCTGGCTTGCAATGCTTCGGCATCGTAGCCTCGTTCAGGACTCTGCGCGTGCTGCTGCATCAACACGTCGATGTAAAACTCATACACTCTTTCCACTGAAGCCCTGTAAGAAGCACGCATCTGCAGGTTGTTGGAACGAGTCCGCACGGTCTCAATCAAGGCCAGCGACTCAGCAATGTAACGGCGTGCTTCAGCCAGGTTGCCGCGTTTAGCTTCCGCGCGCGCCACGCCCTCTAACGCGATTGCAGCGATGCTCGGGTCGAGATTGCGCGTTATGGCAAGCGACTTATTGAATTGCTCCAGGGCTTTTTCCGGTTGGTTCTGTAGGTTGTAGACCTCGCCGAGGTTTGTCAGCGCCAATGCTTCGCGGCGGAGACTGCCGGCACCGCGTAGAATCTCGATTGCCTTAAGGTGATACTCGATAGCTTGATCGTACTGCTCAAGGCCCGCATACGCTGCGCCGATCTCATCAAGCGTCTCGCCTTCCTGCGCCTGATTGCCGGCCTGCTTTTGAATCACCTGTGCCGGCCGGTACTGATCGAGGGCCTTCTCAAATTCATTCATCCGCGCGTAGACGCGGCCGATATTTAAGAGTGTGTACGCTTCAGAATCCTTATCTCCAACGCCACGAAACAAAGGGAGCGACTGCTGCAGGTAATCAAGCGCTTTATCCTGTTCGCCACTCAGGCTGTAGGCGATGCCGATGTTGTTTAGTGTAAGCGCCTCGTTGCGTTTACTACCGAGCGATCGGTTGATTGGCAGCGCCTGGTTGTAGTACTCCAACGCTTTCTGCCAATCGGCCGCGTCGTTATAGATCTTGCCAATGTTGCTCAATGCGGTTGCTTCGCCGACTTGCCAGCCAACCTCTCGCGCTAACTTCAATGCTCGCTGATACTGGTTTAACGCCTTGCCAACGTCGGCCAGTATGTCCAGCATCCCGCCGGCGTAGTTTGACGCGCCCGCTTCGAGCCTTTTATCTCCGAGCGCCGGAGTTAACGCGAGCGTCTGATTGAAATAATCTAGCGCCTCGCGAAATTCACTCAACCGGTAATAGGTGTCGCCGATGGATAACAACGCAAGGCTGCGCCGGTAGTTGTCTCCGGCGGCTTCGAAGAGAGGCAGCGTCTCGCGATACTTCGCGATCATCGCGCGCCTTGCAGCAGCAGTCTGCTGAGTTCTCATTTTTCGCGCCTCGTCAAACATTTGCTGAGCCGAGGCGTGGCCCTTATCAACCGCGGTGGCTTCGCGTAAAGCGATTATTCGTAGCGCGTAGCGGCCGGCGGGAGACCTGCTGTTTGGCGAACGCACATCAACGCGATAGTCACCAGACGTGGTGCTGAGCAGTACAACCGGCTCCGTGCCAAAGCGATCGTTGGGACTGTCGCTCTCGCTCAGTTGCTTGCCGTCTGGTCCAAACACCGCCGTAGCTACATCGATTCCCTGTTGCTCGACGACGGCGTACAGGAACTGGCCCGCGTTGAGGTGAATGCGAAAAGAATGAGTTTCACCGCCCTTGAGCTCGCGTTGAACTGAAGACAGCACTGGCAGTTCATTCGGCGTTTGCGCAGACACTGCTATCGCCGCGAGTAGCTGAACCAAAACTTGTACTAAAGTTCTTCGCATAATTGATTGAAGGGGTGGTGCTGCGCAGCCACCCCTCTCAACTGACACCGTGTTCAGTACGACGAACCAGCCGCCGCCCCCTGCTCGCGGAACTGCCCGTGTCCACCGGCTTGGGCCTGGAATGTGCCCTCGTCGTCTGCATCACCGTTACCCGGTGGTTTAATCGGAAGTAGTAGCGGCCTGTTAGCTTGCCAGTCTCCCTTGGCATGGCCCTTTCCATCGGGACCGCCCGTCTTGGAAATCACAAAGTTCCTAACACCAAAGTTGAAAGGACCGAGGTCAAAATCAAAAGGGCGTTGGGTCTTGAGACCCTTTTTCAGGAGCACGTTGGCCGCACTAAAGAGGCTGTAGGTGTCATGCTCCATTTCATAGAAGTAGCAGTTGTCCAGCATCTGCTGGCTGATTTCCTTATTGCTGCTCACAAAGTTGATTACGATCGGTTCTGACATGATGCTTCCTCCTATTTACGTGTCGGGTTTGGCACAACCGTAATGGCTTGTGCTCTGGGCTTTGCGAAACGCGCATTTGCTACGCTGAGGCTGACGTTGCTCATGACGGTTCCTCCTGTCTGTGGCTTCGCACTGTTCTCAATTAGTAACGCGAGAACTTTGTGGGAAAACCACCAACCACTGCACTTTGCCGGAAACTATCTGAGCCGTGAACTAGAGAGGGAAAGCTTCAGTCCAGGAAGAAACGTTTAAGTCGTGAAAATCGGGCGAATAATATGCGCCAAGCGCGCGCACGTCAATGCGGTTTTATGAATCAGTGATGTTCGAGCCTGATTGGGTAAACGAGCAGGTCGCCGGGCGTTTTGAGGGTGGTCAGTGTTTCACCTTTTTCAACGTTTGGCTTCGTGGTTGAACGAGTTGTGAGGAGGTCATGGATAGTTTTGTTCTGGGTCATGTCCGTGATGAGTCCCTTGGATTGATCGTTGACAAATCCCTTCACGCTCTCCAGTTCCGGCACGGCTTTTTCGGCAAAAACCAGCCATAGTCTTTCAACACCTTCCTGAGCGTCAAACCGGAGCCAGGACTTCTGCGGAATCTGGATCTGTTGATCCGCGGCAAGCAGTGGTGATCCTTTGTTTGCGGTCGGCGAGGGAAACAGCATGACAAACTCAGGGACGGTTTCTCCGGTCCGCGGTCCTTCATTAAGGACGTACAAATAACCGGCTTGCGGAGTGCGCACGTTCAGACGAATCTGATCGCCTGCCTCGAAGTTGATCTCACCGGCTATAACGTACGGCTCCTTTAATCGTCCATCTCTGAACTTCTGTACCGTGAGCCAGTAAGTCAACATGCGCTCAGGTTGGGCGACAACAGGACCTGGTCCAGGAACAGCAGCCGGTGGCCGCTCCCGCGAAGCACGCCACACGCTTACCGCAAAGATCGCCGCAGTTGCGGCCACCATCGCCACCAACGCTACAAAGACCACCCGCTTCTTTTCCGATCCTTGGTCCGTGTAATCCGTGTCATCCGTGGCCACTTCTCTGTGGTCCAACTGCTTTTGCAGGTGCTTCAGATCAACCGCCATGTCCTTCGCGGACTGATAGCGCTCGTCCGGACTCTTGGCCATTGCCTTGCGAATAATCCGCTGCAACTCAGCCGGCGCATCCGTCGCTTTCGATAACGGCGGCGGTTCCTGCTCAATGATCTGCACCAGAGTGTGACTAGTGGTTGGACCACCGAAAGGTATCACCCCCGTCACCATCTCGTAGAGCATCACGCCAACGCTCCAGATGTCGGTGCGTTCATCAACCGCACCGGCCCGCGCCTGCTCGGGCGACATGTAGTTGATCGTGCCCATCAAAACACCGGGAGTTGTTTTGAATTCGGTGATGGCTTCGGTGTCGAGTCCCTGTTCCGTGAAAGCGCGCGATCGCTTTTCCGTCACTTTGGCCAAACCGAAATCAACCACCTTCACCAGTCGATCGCGGTGGCGAATCATCACGTTTTCCGGCTTGATGTCGCGATGAACGATGCGTGCTTCGTGTGCAGCTTCGAGCGCGGTCAGTACCTGGATTGCGACGTCGATTGTCTCAGGAACTTTGAGCCGATCGCGGTGCAGCCAGGTGCGCAACGTTTCGCCGTCGATGAACTCCGTAGCGAGAAACGTCAGTCCGTCAACTTCGCCGAATTCGAAGATGGTGAGTATGTTTGGTTGATTGAGTGACGAAGCAACTTTCGCTTCCTGGCGAAAACGCTGCATCCGGTGCTTGTCCTCGGCAATATCAGGCGACAGCACTTTCAAAGCGACGGTTCGCTCGAGCCGCGAATCCTTCGCCAGGTAAACTTCACCCATGCCACCGGTGCCAAGTTGATCGAGAATGAGGTACGACCCGAGCTTCTGATCCTTTTCCAGACGCGGCTTGAGATCTTCGGGTTCGATCAATAACGCCGCGCCGTCATCCGCGGCCCGCCCGCCGATAAAGTTCTCCTCAGCGGCCCGATGGTGGAACGCGAGCAGTTTCTCGACTTCCGAGCGCAAAGACTCGTCAGTGCCACACTGGTCCACCACATACGCAGCACGCGCTTCGCCGTCAAGCGAGATCGCAGATTTGAATATGCGGCTGATCTGTTGCCAACGTTCGGGACTCAATTGGCAGCACTTTCATTGAGTTGTTGATAAAGCCAGGCTCGCGCCATGTTCCAGTCGCGAGTCACAGTGTTCTCAGAAACATTCAGGACGCCGGCGATTTCTTCGTTATTCAGGCCGCCAAAATAGCGCAGCTCGACCACCTGGCTGCGCCGCGGATCCATCGTCGCCAGCGTCTGCAACGCTTCGTCCAGCCGCAGCATCTCCGCTCCGCGCGTGCTGGTAACGGTGGCGGCTTCGTCGAGTGAAACCTGTTGGGCGCCACCGCCGCGCTTGGCGTAAGCATGACGGCGCGCGTGATCGATCAGAATCCGCCGCATGATCTGCGCCGAGATGGCGAAGAAGTGCGAGCGGTTGGCCCAGTGGACGTTTCGTTGATCGACAAGACGGACGTAGGCTTCGTTGATTAGCGCGGTGGTTTGTAGAGTGTGACCTTTACGTTCCCGGCTCATGTAACGGCGGGCGAGCCGGTGCAGTTCGTCGTAGACGAGGGGATACAACTCGTCCAGAGCGGACTGGTTTCCATCGCTCCACTCAGCGAGAAGTTGAGTTATCTCATGCTGCTTCGGTGGTCGTTTCAATCCGTGGCTATGTTATGCCTGGTACTGCGCGATCTCGCCCGGCTTACGCAACATTTTGTTCACCTCACCGATGTGGAGCTCCTCTTCAGCAATCATGCGGCGAGCGTACTCTTCAAGCAGGACTGAGCGGTCGCGCACCAGATCCAAAAGTTGTTTGTAAAGGGCCAGTCCGTCCTTCTCGGCTTTCAGCGACTCCATAAGAATGTCGTTGATGCCGTGCTGGTGTGTCTCTAGCAAGGCGCCGATCTTCAGCGACGGGTGTTCGCCGAAATGCGTGACGAGTTCTCCTGCCTCGTTTGCGTGTGTGAGGCAGGTGGTGGCCTCGTTGCGTAACCAGCTAACGATCGGAATACGGTTGTGACCAAAAACCATCAGTGAATAATGCGTATAACGAACGACTCCGGCGAGTTCGGCTTCCATGATCTGATTGAGAAGCTTAACTGCTGTCGCGTTATCAAAATTGTCCGCCATTAGTCCTCCTTAAAATCGCAGTGACAAGCAACTAAGCCCGCCATCCATTTTTTGAAACTCCGACATGTCGAGTGCGACCGTTTCGAAATTCAACTGCTCCAACTGTCGCTGCAACGCCGGAAACCCGGACGCGATCAGGACCCGGTCGTTAATCAACACGCAGTTCGCAGCGTACGCCTCTTCGGGCCTAACGTGAATGAGTTCGTAGCCTGCGAACGATTTCAAATTCTTTACTTCGTCGATGACCAGCATTCGATTGCCGCCGAGATATGCCAGTCCGCTTTTTAAGTGAAGGATATTACTCAGGTTGCGTATATCAATCAAAGTCGAAGTGTAGCCAAACTCGTCCAGAAAGCCTGCCAGTTGCTTCGCGCCCGCTTCGTTCGTACGGTGCGAAACGCCGATGAAGAAGTGGTCCCCGGCTTCGCAAACGTCGCCGCCGTCGAGTGTTCTGGGTTCGCGAATCGTATGCAGCCGCTCGAATTGTTGACTAAGAACTAGTTCGATCTCTTCGGTTTCACCGAGACGGCTCGCCGCTCCCGGACGCGCAACGACAGCGCCGCGTGGGGTCAACACCGCTGTGTCTTCAACGAAGGTCGAATCCGGAAAGCGTTCGTCCGGCGCTAGCCGAATCACGTTCAAGCCGCAATCTTCCAGGGTGCGACAGTAAGCTTCGTGTTGTTGCAGCGCCAGTTCGAAAACCGGCGCTCCCAGATCGACGCTGGTCAGGCCCGTAGCAAAACTCACGCAAGGCGGCCGCACGATTGCTTTAGTGAACATGCCCGGCGATCGCTTTAGTTCCGCCATTCCTTCGGGAACAACGTGCCCGCCTTTTCCGCATCGAGTTTCACACCGAGCATTTCCGCCGCTCGCGCCAAAACAGGATCGCGCTTCGCAGCCAGATCCGCGCCGGTCGGCAGCAAAGTCTCGTCGGGAGCGACGCCAGTTTTCTCCAGACTCTTACCGTCAGGCATGATCAAGTCGCCGACCGTGATGCTGTTGCCGAAATGGAGTACCTGACCAACACCCGTTTGGTGATCGTAGTAACGTGAAGTCATAACAGCGCCCATACTCCGATCTCCCAGCACCGCACCGCGCTTCTCGAGCTGAAGCGTGCGTGCAAACAACTCGGATGCTGAAGCCGACTCGCTGTCGATTAACACAATCACCTGTCCTTTATAGACGCCGCCGCGCGTCTTGGCGAGCAGCGGTTTCGTCTCCTTGCGGCCCTTCTGATCCGCAATCTTCACGTCGCGGTCGAAGAAATAACTCGTCAATCGTGACAAGGCATCGGTGTAGCCGCCACCATTCCCGCGCAGATCGATCAGCAGCGACTTAAACTTACTTGCTCGGCCCATCATCGCATCGATGTGATCTTCGCTTGTCGAAAAGGTCGTCATCTCCCAGATGAGCAGTTCGTTGCCAAACTCGACGGCGCGATCCTTACCAACGTCTCTTCGTTCTCGCAAAAAACGAATAAAGACGTCGCCCCAATCGACAACGTTTGCGCCGCGTTCGATCTTCGCGAGCACTTCGACCTCGCGCGGTTCCGCCTGGTCCGGACTCCGCACCATCAAACGCATGCCTCTCGCCGGCATCAGCGCGTAGTAGCGGTAGTACATCTTCCACATGTTCTCGCGCGTCGGCGCATAACCATCAACCGAAACGATTTGATCGCCCGGCTTTAGTCCTTTCGCTTCCGCGTCAGTCTTTGGCTTGACGCCGGTAACGAACGCGGCTTCGCCGACCATCTGCATTTCCCAGCCATACTCGACTTTGGCAGCGCGCGAAGGTGGAACGAAGAACGTGTGCGAGTCGTCGAAGTCGAGCAGCGTTTGCGCGACGGTAATGATCAACTGATCGCGCGACGTGGCTTGTCTCACGCGCTCCTT
>Ga0307505_10000055_pt1 | contig 140777 bp, 130 predicted proteins | sample 23_S_MG_FD_202183 | JGI IMG/M metagenome (GOLD analysis project Ga0307505, IMG submission 202183) | Soil microbial communities from Populus trichocarpa stands in riparian zone in the Pacific Northwest, United States - 23_S | ecosystem: Environmental > Terrestrial > Soil > Riparian zone >...
CGCAGGAAGCCAATGATCTGTTCCTCGGTGTATCGCTTCTTCATCGGTCCGATCTCCATCTCGGGTTGATCGGACTCTAGAACTACCCGCTACGAATCTCCGGGGGCAGCGCAACTGCGAGCCGCACTATCCAGTGCGCCCTGTTGACCTGGTGTCAGGGTTCAAGTGAAGGGGCGGGACCAATGAACTCGCAAGCAATCAGGTACGGCAGCGTCGTGCTGGCGTTGTCTATGGCAGCCTACTGGTATCCACGAAGGTGAAAGCTCGCCACCGCTAGCCCAAACAGCAGACTGACCCACAGCGGCATGAGGGGCAGCAGCAAGGGGTGCAGCGTAGTTGGCACAACGAAGGCGACAACAGCGCCGCACCCAATGATGATCGCGCCGCAAACCGCGAGGGCAAACACCTCCGGGTCGTGCTGCCGAAACTCCTTCGCCTTCACCGCACGAACGATGTATCCATCGACCAACGCCGCCGCTGTGAAGGCCAGCAACCACGGCAGCCATTCGATCAGCAATGCCAGCCTGAACATGGCAAGCAGAAGCAGCGCATCGATGGACCGGAAGTACAAGTTGTCGAACAGCCGCCGGTTGACCGAGGCCATCTCATGCGCCACGGCGCTGTCCACGGCGCTAGCCGATGGTGCGCTCGCAGGCGACGGCAGCGGCGCGGCGTCTCGCGCCGTGTCCTGCATCGTGAGTGCCCGCGCGAGCATCCTCGCGGCAGAGTGCTCGCCCCAGTAAGACGCGGTGGCGGCATGTTCCAAGCGCAATTGCGCTAAGAACCGCTCGGGGGGATGCGCCGAGGGCAGCCAGAGCACCAGTACCAGCAAGCCCAGCAGCGACACGATGGCCACCGCACGGATCATGTCGTCAACTCCGCCGCCCGGCGAGCACCCGGTGTCGTGCTGGGGCAATCCGGATCCAGGATCGGAAACCGCCCTTTGATGATCCGACCCCCCGACACCGACGCGAAGTACTGCAGGTTCGGCAGCTTGCCCAGCACGTCGGCCGGCACCATCTCTTCGAAGCTCTCGGTGAGCTGTGTGGAGTAGCTCGACGAGAAGTCGCCCAGATGCGCGTCGGCGCCGCTGCTCAGGCCCACGCGCACGGTGTGGATGGCGGTCTTGCCGAAGGTCTCGACGACGAAGTCCTGCGTCGGCCGGTCTTTCGAGCGCAGCGCGATCAGGTTGTTGAGGTTGCCCAGCGCCATGCGCGCCGCGTCTTCGCTGCCCAGGCGCTTGGCCAGGTCGGCCAGCGTCTGCATGGCGCAGGTGGTGAAGATGCCGCCCTCGGCGCCCTTGTTGAGGATCTCGATCAACGGCTGGTTGATGACGTTCGAGACCTCGTCGACGAAGAGCGAGATGCGCCGGTAGCCGCCGAGGTTGTAGCGCATGCCGGCACGCGCAGCCAGGTCGGCGAGTGCCAGCGCGCCGATGGCCGTGGCAACCGACGGGTCGGGCAGAGAGTCCAGGCACATGTACAGCACGTGGCCGGCGCGCTCGATCTTCTCGAAGTTCATGATCGGGCGCGTGTCGTCGGCGTCGAACGGGTCCGGCGACAGGCTCGGGCCGAGGTCGCCCGAGGTGAGCATCGACAGCACGGGCAGCAAGTTGGCAGTGATCTTCTGGTAGTGCTCGCGGTTGTGCCGGAAGGTGCGCACCTGCGCATCCAGCACCTTGTTGCGTTGCGACTGCGCGACGTGGTGCTCGTAGTAGGCGACGAAGGCCAACAGGTCGGCACTTGCGGCCTCTGACGGGCGTTTGAGGTTTCCGCGGTGCGCGTCGTGCAACAGCTTCTTCATCTCGGGCAGTTCGCGCCAGTTGGCGCCCAGGGTGCGCTCGTAGTGGCGGCGCAGCGTGCCTTCGAGCACCGGCTCGATGCCGCCTTCGATGTACTTGGTCAGCTTCACGAGGTTCGGCCGCTCCTCGAGCTCGATCAGGCCCTGCACGACGACGTTGACCGCGTCCCAGCCGAAGGCCGAGAACGCGCCCGCCGTGTCGGGCGGCATGATCGACTGGATGCGCGAGGCGATCTCGGTCGGCTTCTGCCAGTTGAAGGTGAAGTCCAGCCGCACGCCGGTCTCGGGGAAGGCGGGGTGGAACTCCAGGAACGTGTCGGGCGCACGCCAGTCTTCGCAGGCGCGCTGCGTCACGCGCTTCAGGCGCCGGCTGTTCTTCGGGTCGATGACGATGACCACGTCACCGCGCCGCACCGCTTGCGTGATGAGGTTGGCCAGCGCCACTCCTTTGCCCGACTGCGTGGTGCCGACGAGCAGCGTGCCGCCTTCGAAGTTCTGCAGCGGCCGGTGCAGCGGCACTTCCGTTGGCTCGACGCCGTGGATGTAGGGCAGGCCGATCTCGGCGTCGGGCTGCGGGTGGCTGTCGTAACCCAGCCAGGTCAGCAGGCGTGGTGAGACAGTGAACTGCCGGTAGTCCACCTTGGCCAGCTCGTACAGGCGCTGGGCATGGACAGGCCGCCAATTGAAGCCGAAGCCGAGGAACACCTGGTCGGGCCTTTGGCACCAGCGCGCCAGCTCGGCGGTGGTGATGATCTGCACGCCGCGCCCGCCGAGTGAGGCGCGCAGCACCAGCGTGCGCAGGGCTTGAGCGCCACGGAAGATGCCCCAGACGAAGCAACACAGCGCTAGCGGCAGCGCCAGACGGCGCGGCAGATGCCCGAGGACACCGACTGTCGTAAAGAAGGCCGTCGCCAGCAGCCAGGTTGCCGCGGCGTAGGCCTCATAGGCTGGGCGCCAGGGCATCTCGTACTGGCGGACCAGCATGCTCAGGCCTGCGGCGATTCCGGGATCGCAAAGCTGGCGAGGTCGAGACCGGTGACGAAGCGCGGATTGAGGATCAGGCCTACGGTGGTGACGCCGCCGAAGTCTCTCGATACGGTCGGTGGCCGATTTGCATCGGCGTGGACCAGCATGCGCAAATCGCCCAGCGCCCGCATCACGAGTGCGGGCTGCAGGCCGCGACGTTCCATTTCGGCGAGCGGCACGAAGATGCCGGTCGCCACCGTGCACGCGGGCGCGATGTGCGCGTCGCCGTTCAGCGTGGCCACGATGGAGCCCAGCGCGTCGCGCACGGCGGGGTTCAGCCGCATGGGGGCCTTCAGCGCGATCAGGGTGGCCGCGGTTTCTTCGACTACGGGCGAGGGCGCCGCTGGGGCGTTTGCTTGCGGAGTCACGGGCTCTCCAAGGTCCGGGGCGACGGCTTCGAGCAGCGACAACTGGCCCCGCGGTGATTGGGGCGGTGCCGGCGCAGCCGTGGCGGCCATCGTTCTTGTCGGTGCGAGACTCGTCACCAGCGGGCCGTCAAGCGCATGCGGGCTGGCGTCCGGGCCGGACCAGAGGATTGCCGCAGAGGTCAGCTTGATGGCGTCCAGCGGGCCCTTGGCGCCGGGCGGCTGGATCAGCCACGTGTTGTGAGAGCTGTCGCGGGGCTCCGCCACGCCCGCAGCGAGCAGCAGATCGAGCACGGTGTCGGCAGACTTCGGTATACCGGGCAGTTGGTCCGCCTCGAGCAAGGCCTGCGCGTCGGCCGCACATTGCGGCCAGAGCAGGAACAGACCGTCGTTGCCGTACCAGACGCGGGACTTTTCGCGGTTGGGCACCCAGGCCGACTCGGCCGAGGCCAGACGGCGCAGCGCATCCACGAGGTAGCGTTCGAGGTGAGAGCCGAACTGCGGCGAGCCGTAGCGGTCGGCACTGGCCTTGAGGTTGCGGTCGATGACCAGGGCGAGCGATCGGCGGACCAGGCTGTCGAGCACATTGGGCTCGCGATACACCGGGAGGCCACCGACGCTGGCAAGCAGGTGCGGGACGATGACGGTGTTGCCGGCACTGAGGTTCTGCAGCACGGCGGGTTGCACGACGTGAGGCAGCGCGAACAGGCCAAGGCTGCGGGCCTCGGGTGCCTGAGCGCGCCAGCGCACGAAGTAGCGCTCGACGCGGCGCTCGGCGAGCCAAGTGGCCAAGGGGCTGAGGTAGGCAGGCCACTCATTGCCGTCGGCATCGACGACGATCAGCGACGCCAATGCCCGATGCAGTTCACAGCACAAGCCACCGATGAACGTGGCGTGCCGCCAGCGCGGCTCGAGCTGACGGCGCGTGGTGATCGTCGATTGGCCAGAGAAGATGTGCGCGTCCGTGCCCTGGAGCGCATAGAAGGCCACCTCCAGCCCCAGTTGCAGCAGGCCGCCCGGCTGACGAAAGTAGTTGTCGGGTGTGGCAGGGAGCAGGTGAACGTAGCCCGCGTAGGCTTCGATCAGCGCGAAGGCGTCGCGCGAGAAGGTCTCCTGGTCCACGCCGAAGCACAGGCGGATGCGGGCGAGCAACTTGTCGTGTTCGGCGAGGATGTCGCCCACGGCTGAACAGACGAACCCCGGATCCGCCGATGGATAGGGATGTCCGGATGACTCGGCGCGTGGCGATGGGGCGAGGCCATGCATTGCCGCACTTTCCGGCGCGAGACCAAGCAAGGCGACCTTGAAAGGTCAGCAAGATCGAGGGGTTTCGGCGTTGTCTTGATGGATCAACTCGTAGGGCGGCGCCGCTGCGACGGCGTGGTGTGCTCTGTGCGGCTGACTGACGCCGCGAACCTGAGTGCCAGTTCAAGACTGGTTGCCGCCGATCAACACTGCCGTGCAGAGCGTCGGCGATGTCGGTTAGCTGACAATCGCACAACACGGAGTAACGGGACCAGGGGAGATCGATGCCGGAGCCGTTGAAGAGCAAAAACAAGCACGGGGAGCCGTTCACCCGGCCACCGGAAATCGAGGCCTGCTTGGTGACGCTGGAGTCGATGGATGTCGCGACACGCCTGCAGGCCTTCCACATCGCGTCGCGGAAGAGCAGCGACTATGTGCCGTCGGAAGCGCTGACGCATTTCCTGCGGCGCGCCCACGCGACGGGCGCAAGGGCCGACTTCAAGCTGCTCTTCGGATTGCTCATGAAACGGATCGGTCGGTCCCTGTTCGCAACGGTCTCGGACTCCCGCATGGCCGGGGCGCTAGACATACGAGAAGAGGTCATGGGCCGATTCGCCGAGCGAATCGCCAAGGACTGCAATGGCCGCTTCGCCATGCTGGACTTCTTTGAAGTGCGGTTCGACCTGGCGTTCGCCCGATTCCGCAAGTCCGTGCTAAGGCAGATCGGTCCCTCGTCGGTACTCACCGAGCCCCTGTGCACGGACGGCGAAGAAGGTCAGGACATTTCTCAGGAGGTCGAAGAGGCGGCGGCTGACTTCCTGGGAGGGGACCCCAAAAAAATCGACGACCCGGCTTTCCGGTTGGAACTGGACGGTGCGATTGATGCACTACCAGATGATCAGAGACGGGTAGTGGGCTTGCTGCGACAAGGCTTCCTGACCCACTCACAGGACCCCAACATCATGACTATCTCCAAGATGCTGAACTGCGATGAGAGGACCGTAAGAAATCGCAAAGCCAGAGCGTACAAGACCCTAAGGGCCGCTCTTGAGGGGGATGTATGAGCACCTCCAAGCTCTTCGCGGCGGACGAGGAATCCGTGCTGATGGCGTTCTCCATGGAGCCCAGCCATGGTCAGGAAACGCTTGAACGCTACATCACGGAGTACCCGCAGCATGCGACCGCGCTGATCGACTGTTCGATCGATCTGAAGCATGAGCCGCCGGCGGACGATGTTCCGGCGACCCAGGTGCCGGACAGCGCGGTGGACAAGGCATGGCGGCGGTTCGAGCGGGCTGTCCAGCAGCCCGATGCGGAGGTCGCGAATCCGTTCGCCAAGCTCAATACGAGCAGCTTCAAGTCGCTCGCACGCAGCCTGGACGTCAGCAATCTCTTCCTGATGCGCGTGCGCGATCGGGCCATCCGTGCTGCCACCATTCCTGCCCGATTCGTCGAGAAGCTTGCGTCGGAGCTGGGTGCCACCGTTCAAGCTGTGGGCGCATACCTGCAGGGTCCACCGGGCATGGTTTCCGGACAGGCTTTTCGGTCAAGTGTGAAGCCGAGTGTGGGCGAACAGATCACGTTCGACCAGGCGGTCGCGACTTCACAGCTCACACCGGAACAGCAGGCGACGCTGAAGGCATTGTCGGACTGAGCAATGGACGCCACCGAGGCTGCTCGCCGGGAAGCAGAACTCCTGCACCGTGCGAATGTCGCGACCGGCGGCGATCCGACCCGACCTCTGGCGTTTGCGCTTCGGGAGGTCACAAGTCGCGGCTTGGATGTGTACGCGCTGCAAGAAGGAGACTCACAGCTCAAGGGAGGCAAAGCCACGTTCGACAGTCAAGCTGGAAGCATCCTCTACGAGGATCGCGGATCGGACTTCGAGCGCGCCTTCTTGATCGCACACGAACTCGGCCATGTTGTGCTGGAAGGTGGCACGCAGGACGTGGTGACGGTAGACGTCGAGCCCGACCGATCGATGGAGGACGCACCGGTCGGCGTCGATCGCGTCCTCGACTACGGGGCCCGCGAGCGACGTGAGGTCAAGATGGACCTCTTCGCGCGCGAGTTCCTGCTGCCGCGCCCTGTGCTGCGCCAGTTGCATGTCGATGAGGGGCTGACATCCGACGCGATCGCGATGCATTTCGGCGCGCCGCTCGCCGTGGTGCAGCAACAGCTGCTGGATACGCTGCTGCTGCCACCAACCGAAGAGCCGTACCCCGTGGGCACCGGCGCGGTGGCAGCTCCGCTCACCCTAGACCCCACGCAGGCTCAGGCGGCCGGACATCGTGGCCTGGCGTTCCAACTGCAGGCAGGGCCGGGTACCGGCAAGACGCGGACGCTTGTTCGCCGCATCGAAGGGTTGCTAGCGGACGGCGTCGATCCCACCACGATCCTGGTCCTCACCTTTTCCAACAAGGCGGCCAATGAACTGTGCGAAAGGATAGCCGCGAGCAATCCGGTCGCGGCGGCAGCGATGTGGATCGGCACATTCCACGCATTCGGCCTGGACATCGTTCGCCGTTTTCACGACCGACTGGCGCTGCCGTCGGACCCACGGTTGATCGACCGGACGGAGGCCATTGAACTCCTGGAGGACGAGTTTCCGCGGCTGGAGTTGAAGCACTATCGCAACCTCTGGGATCCGGCCCTGGACTTGAGCGACATGCTAAGCGCGATCTCGCGCGCCAAGGATGAGGTTGTCGATGCTGCGGGTTATCGCGCTCTCGCGCAGTCCATGGCGGTCCGAGCAGGAACCGACCAGGACGCGAAGGTCCGCGCAGAGAAGTGCCTAGAAGTTGCCACGCTCTTCGAGGCGTACGAACGGCTGCTGACCGCGCGCCAGCTGCTGGACTTCGGCGACCTGGTCGCGCTGCCGGTCCGTCTTGTCGAGGGTAGCGCCGAGGTAAGGGACGCCCTGCGTGCTCGCCATGAGCATGTGCTGGTAGATGAATACCAAGATGTCAACCGCGCCTCGGTGCGGCTCCTGAAGGCCATCGTCGGCGACGGCCGCAACCTGTGGGTTGTCGGCGATGCACGCCAGTCCATCTACCGCTTCCGCGGCGCCTCTGCGACGAACATCGCACGCTTTGCGATTGACTTCCCCGGCGCGCAGGCCGCACAGCTGAGCGTCAACTATCGCTCCGACGAACGGATCGTCGATGTGTTCACCGAGTTCGCGCGCGGCATGCAAGCATCTGCCGGTGCTTTGCCGCTGAACCTGCAGGCCGACCGCGGATCCACAGGAGAACGGGTTGAGCTTCGCGTCGCCGGGTCGGCTGACGATGAAATCTCCGCGCTTGCCGCGTCGATCACAGCCCTGCACGAGCAGGGCATTGCCTACGGTGGCCAGGCGGTGCTGTGCGCGTCCAACGCGCGCCTGAACGCCATTGCCGAAGGTCTTGAGGCCAGGGGCATTCCCGCCCTGCACCTGGGCAGCCTGTTCGAGAGGCCAGAAATCAAGGATCTGCTGGCCTTGCTCTCGCTGGTAACCGACCCGCGGGCGGCCGCGATGGTGCGCGTGGCAACCATGACTCGGCACCAAATGCCCTTGCAGGATGTCATGCGGGTCATCGAGCACTTGCGAGCAGCGAACCCAGCTTCACTGTCTTGGTCGGCGATGCACTCCGAGGTGGATGGTCTGGCAGAAGGCACTCGAGAAGCGCTCTCTCGCCTGTCCGCGCTCTTTGGGGGTGTGAGCGCATCGACCGACCCCTGGTCCTTGCTTGCCGGATGGACGATCGATGGTCTCGGTCTCGCGAAGACGCTTTATCAGACTGACGACGCGCGAAGTCGCATGCAAGGTCTGGCGATCTGGCAGTTTCTGAACTTTTGTCGCCGGCAGCCAAGAGGGCAGGGCGTACCAGTGCTGCGGCTGCTCGATCGCATCCGGCGCCTCGTGCTGCTCTCAGAGGATCGTGGACTGAGCCAGCTGCCGCGCAGCGCCGAGAACATCGACGCAGTGCGCCTGATGACCATCCACGGGAGCAAGGGGCTGGAGTTCGATGTCGTTCATTTGCCTGGAATGGTGACGTCCGGCCTGCCGCGCAACAACGTGCCGCCGCGTTGTCTTCCGCCGGACGGTCTGATCCATGGTTCGGAGGGACTGACCGGCATCGAGGCGGTGAAGGCCGGCCACGACGAGGAAGAAGAGTGCCTGTTCTTCGTGGCGCTTTCGCGAGCACGCGACAGGCTGCAGCTGTATACCTACGCCAAGCAGGCCGATGGGCGTGCGCGTAGCCCCTCCAAGTTCGTCGCCCCGATCGACCGACTCCTTGTTCGTCTGGTCCCGGTGCCGTTGCAAGCCGGCTTGACATCGACGGGCGTGCCGCTCGCCATCACATGGCAAGGGCGTCCGCAATGGACCGACATCCAGGTCAACCTCTTCGAGCGTTGCCCGCGCCGCTTCTTGTACACGCACGTCCTGAGACTCGGTGGTCGGCGAACCGAGACCGCATTCATGAAGATGCACAACGTCGTGAGCGACGTGTTCGAGTGGTTGAAGCGGGAGCACGAGACGACAAGTTCCACGGTCGACGAGCTGGCAGCGCGCTTCGAGGAGGCATGGCGCTCCAAGGGTGCGACAGAGCATGGATATGCAGAAGACTACCGCCGCATCGGCAAGCGGCTCGTCGACTTCCTCATCGAGAGCCGCAGCCGTGGCGCGGCCGCGCCGGCGCCCCCGATCTCGTTGGGGTGGGCCGAGGGCGAGATCCTTGTAAGCCCGGATGGCGTAGCTCACGGAGCCGGTGGCCGCATCACGGTGCGGCGCGTCAAGACGGGCAAGCAGCGCTCGAACGCCTTCGATGACATCGAGTACACGGTTCTCCAACTCGCTGCCGTCCAGGCCTACGGGCCGCATGCGCAGGTCGAGGTGACCTACCTGACCAGCGAAACCATCCAGCCGATGGAAATCTCGTCGCGCAAGCTGGAGTCCAGGCGTGAGAAGCTGCAGACCTTCCTTCAGGCGATGCAGGCCGGGCAGTTCCCCGCCAAGCCCGAGGCGCGCAGCTGCCCGCGCTGCCCGAGCTTTTTCCTCTGCGGCGATTTGCCCGGAGGGGCGTGGGTGCAAGAAAAACTTTGACCGGCCTTTCCGGTCTGGCGTCGGGGTGCGATTGACTGAGTAAGGGGGCCAGAAAGCCTGCAATCCCGCAGGTGTTGGTTCCCCAAGGAAGGCAATCAAATGCAAACCCAAACCCACAGCGGCGATGACCGCTCCGATGTCGAAGATGTCGCCGCGGCGATCCGCGAAGGCCGCAGCCTGCGCCCGGCGGCGCTCTACCGGATCGTTGTCTTGGACGACCAGCTCCACGAGCGTCACGTCGATCTCGCCGATCCGGTGCCGACCGCGCGCCAGATCCTCCAGGCCGCCGGCTCGCGCCCGGTCGATGAGCACAGCGTCTATGCGATCCTGACCTCCGGCGAGTTCGAGGACTTGCGTCTGGACGAAACCTACGATCTGCGCGGCCGCGGCGCGGAGCGCTTCGTCATCTTCCAGACCGACCGCGCGTTTAAGTTCACGATCGACGACCGCCGGCTGGAGTGGGGCAAGCCCAGCATCAGCGGCCGCGTGCTCAAGGCGCTGGCCGGCGTCCCGCCGGAGACCTACGACGTTTACCTCGAAGTGCGCGGCGGCGGTCAGGATGTCCTGATCCGCGACGGCGACCTGATCGATCTGGGCAAACCGGGCATCGAGCGCTTCATCACGCTGATCCGCGACACCACGGAGGGCCTGCTCGCGCTGCCCCACGCGGACGAGCGCTATCTGAGCAGCCACGGCGTGGTCTTCGAGATGGTGAGCGACGGTGCGCACACGGGCGTCATCTTCAAGCAGCTGCCGCTGCCCGCCGGAAAGTTCAACCACGCCGCTGCCGACGTGCTCGTTCTCCTGCCGCCCGGCTATCCCGATGTCGCGCCGGACATGTTCTATTGCGACCCCTGGCTGACGCTGCAAAGCGTGGGGCACTACCCGACCTGCGCCGACCAGGCCCACGCGTTCCAAGGCCGCAGCTGGCAACGCTGGTCGCGCCACAACACGGCGTGGCGCCCGGGCATCGACGGCCTGCACACAATGCTCAAGCGCATCGAGCACGCCTTGGCGGAGGCGAAGTGATGTCGCCGGCCGCTCTGGACATCGTCCTGCTGGAGCCACACGAGGCGGCCCTGCGTTCGCTGCTCCAAAGGGAGAACGGGGCCGAGGCGTCCGCCTATGTGCTGTTCGGCAGGGCCGACATCGCGGCAGACCCCTGGTCGGGCCTGCCGCGCATCAGGCTGATCTCGCACGAGGTCATCCCCGTCGCGGCCGATGAGATGGTTTCGGCATCTCCGGTCCACGTCACATGGTCCACCCGTGGCTTCATGCGCGTTCTCGGCATCGTGAAGGAACGCGGCTTGGTTGCGGGCCTGGTGCACACGCATCCGAACGCGGCAGCGTTTTTCTCCGACCAGGATGATCGAAACGAGGCGGAGCTGGCCCGGACGACGTTCAACAAAGGCGTTTCCGGCCTAGCCAGCATGGTGTTCGGCCGCGATGACGCGATGGCGGGCAGGCTCTGGGTCGCACCGGGCGAGACGGCCACGGCGTCATCGATCTCGCTGGTAGGCAGCCAGATCAAGATCGCGCGCACGGTGACTTCAGCTGACGAAGATCAATTCCTGGCGCGGCAGGCCGCGCTCTTCGGCCGCGACTTCAATCCAATCGTGCGCGGGCTGCGCATCGGCGTCGTAGGGTGTGGCGGCACGGGCAGCGCTGTCGCGATGCTGTTGGCGCGGCTGGGCGTCGGTTTTCTTGGGCTGATGGACAAAGACATCATCGATGTCACCAACCTCAACCGCGTGCATGGCTCGCGCGCCGCAGACGTGGCTGCCGGCCGGGCCAAGGTGGACATCCTCGCGCGCGAGATTCGCGCGGCGGACCTCGGCACCCAGGTCGTTACCAAGAAGGAATGGGCCGGCCACCCTGATCTGCGCGATCTGCTGCGCTCCTGCGATGTGCTTTTCGGTTGTACCGACGACCATCAGGGGCGGCTGACGCTCAACCGCCTCGCGCACTACTACGGCATTCCGCTGATCGATGTCGGCCTGCGCATGCGCGCTGCACGCAGTGGCGCGGACTACGACATGACGGGGCGCGTGTCGACGGTTCGGCCCGGCAACCCCTGTCTCATGTGTCTGGGAGTGGTCGATGCGCGCCGCGCTGCGGCCGAAGGGCTCCGGCGCAGCGACCCGGCCGAGTTCGAGCGGCGTAAGGCGGAAGCCTATGTGGATGGCGGCGGCGACCCTGCGCCCGCCGTGGTCACGTTCACGACGGCCATCGCCTGCGCAGCCGTCGATGAGCTCATTCAGGGCCTGACCAGTTTTCGCGGCTCCCAGGGCATGACGCACAACAGGATTCGCCGCTTCGACCGCGTGGAGGATCGCGCCATGACTTGCCGGCCTGTCGCCTCCTGCCCGGTTTGTGCCAGCCAGGCGAGCTGGGGGCGGGGCGACATCAACCCATTTCTCGGCGTGATCGGGTAACTTTGAAGCGACTTATCGCGCGCGCGCTACGCCGGTTTGGGTGGCTGCGGTATGACCTGCTCGTTTTTCCGGTCGCGCAGCACCCGGGCAAGAGTGTCGTGCCACCTGGAGAGCTGTGGCTGGTGACCGACACCGGCGTCAAGAAGTGGGCTTGCATGAGCTGCCCGGGCGGTTGCGGGGCGCAGATTTCGCTTTCGCTCAACCCGGATCGACGGCCGAGCTGGTCGGTCGAAACGGACTTCTGGAGCCGCCCAACCGTGACACCGTCAATCCACCAGCACAGTGCATGCACATGTCACTTTTGGATCAAGCGTGGCGTAGTCGAGTGGTGCCGATGAAGTGACAGCATCGGCGTTCGAAGGAGAGCCTCAGGTTGAGCGGGGGGCGTCGAGGTCGGTGACAACGTGCGCCGGTGACCCAGTGCAATGGATGCCTGAAGGAGCGGAAAGACCCCCATCGCTCGTTGCAGCGGCCGGACCACAAGGTACCGGCGTGCCGTCAGAGTGCCCGGTTTCTGGCGGAAAGCCTGCGCCCAAGCCTCCGCTCGCGAACGGCGGCTCGCTCTGCGATGCTGACCTCGCATAGGCTCGTTGGGGCGCCGAAGGACAGTCGAAAGTCGGGGGCCGACTCTACGGTGACGGTGAATGTGCCGGCGTACGCGAGGATCCAGTTCAGACTTCGGACCCTCGTCAGCTTTCCTGCCGCCGGTTCAGCAACCGGTGCGCGCCGAGATCAAGTTCCGAGAGATCCGGCAACGGCCGCACCGGAAACGACGCCTGCACCCGCTGATCCGTGCCGTAGCGCTGTACCAGCTTGCAGAACGGGCACTCGTCATTGGACCGCGGCGCCGAGCCGTAGGCGGCCAGGTACTCGCTGTGGCATGTGGGGCAGGCGACGAGCGAGAAGCTCTGCACGCTGGTCAGCCACAGCCGGTCGGTGTGCGCGGCGAGGTCGAAGGCGCGATCGAAGCTGATGCGCTGCGGCGGTTCGCAGATGCTGCCGTAGTGGCGGTAGGCGGCAACGAGCGCTTCGGCCGCGGCGAAGCCGCCGTCGCGCAGGCGCCGGTACAGCGCCACGACGATGGAGGCCTCGGCGCGGTAGAGCAGGTTCGCGCCGTGGTACCACTCGGGCGAGTCGGGCGGTCGGCCGCGCGGCACGTTCTCGCGGTCGGGGAACAGCAGGCGCAGCAGTTCGCGTGGTGGCAGGCCGGTGAGGTGGCCGATCGTGCGCACGCGGGCGCCGAGGGCAGCACAGTCCTTGGCCAGCTGCAGCGCTCGCAGCTGCCGGTCGACACGCAGCGGGGGACGGGGCTCGCCCATGGCGATGGCCAGAGGCGGCGGTCAGGCGGCGAGGTGCTGCGCGGTGTGCACCGCGGCGAGCGGCCGGGCCAGCGGCAACGGCGCTTCCAGCAGCGCCAGCAGGTCGCGGCGCGCCGGGAAGAGGGTGGCGTCGCCGACGTTGGCGACGATGGCCATGATCTGCTGCACGCCCAGGCCGGCGATGCGGTCCGCCTGCGCGGCATCAAGCGCGTACTTGCAGCAGGTGACGGGGCGGTCCTGCAGGACGCCGTCGCGGATGGTGAGCAGCAAGGTCAGGTTGGTGAGCTGGACGTCGGAGAGTTGCGCCTGGTTCATGGTGCTGTCCTCGGGTGGGCCCTGGCGGGCACGGTGGATCGGTGGGATTGAGATGTGTCGGGTGGCGGTCGGGTATCGGTCGGTGTGCGCCACAGCATAGGGTTCGACATTGAGCTTGCGATGGTCGGCGGCCCCGTCGGGGCCGCATTGCCATGCGCAACCGCCCGGACTCCCGGGCGAATCCGTGCAGCCCGGACCCGCGAGGGCTCCGGGCCGCTGCGGCACGTGCCGCGCTCAGGCGGCTTCGGCGAGGCTCTTCCACTCGGACTGCGGCAGCTCGATGAGCCGGCCGCCAAGGGCCTCGAACTCGGTCGCACGGTCGTAGTCGTCGACCTCCTGCGAATAGTGCGTCACCGCGTTGACCAGGCCGTAGCCGGTGAGGTCAGCATCGGCGATCAGGTGTCGCAGCACGCCGGCACGTTCCTGCTCGTTGAGGGCATAGCGGTTGGCCAGCACCTCGACGGTCTTCACCGGGTCACCGGTCAGCGGGATGCGCAGCGTCTTCTGCAGCTTCTGCGCGGCCTGCAGGAAGGTCGCCTCCGACACCGCCGCTTCAACCACGTCGCGCACCTTCAGGAAGAAGGCCTTGTCGTCCGCCTGCAGCGTGTCGTCCTTGAACACCGTAATGGTGTCCGCGACGTTGCCGATGCTGCGGCCGACGTGGGTCTTGTGCAGCGAGAAGTCAGGCACGATCAGCCCGTTGAGGCAGCGCAGCCGGTAGAGCAGCGGTTGCACCGAGAGCGTGCCGTGGCCGACCTCGGAGTTGCTCACGACCACGCCGGCCTGCACGACATCGCCGGGCGACATCTCGTGCTTCAGCTGCGGCGTGACCACCTTGAGGTACATCCGCGTCTCGGTCAGTTCGACCGATTCGAAGCGCACCTCGGGCAGGCGCTGCAGGATCGGCAGCACGCTTTCGGCGAGGTCGTAGTTGTCGAGCCGGCGGTAGCGGTCCGACAGCACCGCGCGGACGTTGCCGTCCAGCGTGCGCAGCATGCGGCGGTCGTCGTCGCTTTGCAGCCAGGTGTTGACGTTGCGATCCAGCAGCACGGGCTGTTCGTTGCGCATGCGTTCGAAGTACGCATACGGGATCTTCAACTTGTCCGCGAGCTGGCGGCGCGCCAGCGGTGTTACGCCGTAGTGCGCCGGGCCGCCGGTCTCTTCGACGACGAGCCGCGTCTGGCCGGTGTCGTCAGTGTCGTGGCGCATCAGCGCCGAGGGGACCACCAGGTCCTTCTTCGAGTTCAGCTGGCGTTCGAGTTCCTGCGCCAGGCTCACGAGGGTGCGTCCGTTCTTCATAACAAGCTCCGATCGGAAGTGCGGGGCACCGTGCCCCTCGGGGCAGGGCCCCGCGGGGTGGGTGATGGATCCGGCACGGGCCGGATCCTCGATGGCGCGGGTTCATCCGCGCCCACTGCAGTTCAAGGTCTGCCTTCGCCCTGCGTCATCGACACAGGGCCCGGTGTGGCAGCGACCGGTGGGGTTCATTTGTCCGTTCTGCTACGCGGCCTGGACTTCGGCGGCCGAACTGCGCATGCGCCACACGTCGGCCCAGTCGTGGCCGGGCTGGCGCGGCAGGAACACGCGGACCTGTCGGGCCTCGTTGCCCGGCGCACTGCGGGTCAGCCGGCGCGCCAGCGCGTAGGCGCAGGCCTGGCCTTCGAAGCCGCCGTCGGCGTCGTTGTCGGCATAGATGCAGACCTGACGCACGCCCTCGGGCAGCCAGAGCTTCTCGAGGTTGCCGGCGCTGACGGCGGCCCACGCCGGCTTGCCGGTGGCGAGATGCACCGCCAGCGCGGTCTCGATCCCTTCGGCCACGGCGAGCTCATGTGCCGGTTCGCACAGCCGGACAGCGGCGCCGTTGATGCCGGTCGAGAGCACCTTGCGTGCGTCGGGCACCGGCGCCTTCTCACCATCCTTAAGGTAGGTCCGGTGCAGCGTCACCACGTGGCCATCCGGGCCCTGGATGCAAGCCAGCATTGCCGGGTAGTCGGCCACCTTGCAGGCGCGGCCCGCAGCGTTCTTTTCGTAGTAGCCCAGCGCCGGGTGACGGCGCAGGACACTCGGCGGATGGCGCAGGTGCAGCCCGCGGCGGCGCAGGTAGCAATCGACCTCATCGCCGGGCTGGACGTGCAGGGCTTCGTCCCACAGGCGTTGCGCCAGGCGGCGCATGCGCTGCGCGGATGGTTCGGCCGCCGCGGGTGGGGCGCTCGGCGCAGGCGTCGGCGCGCCGACGCAGGACTCCACCTGCCGCAACGCGGTCGCGAAGTCCAGGCCGAGCGCGGCCTGCAGCAGCTTGAAGCCGCCGCCGGCGCCGCAGTGGCGGCAGTGGTAATTGCCTTCGCCGAACTTGTCGGTGTACTGGAAGCGGTCGGTGCCGCCGCATGACGGGCAGGGGCCGTTGCGCTTGCCCAGGATGCGATCGTCGACGCCCAGGCTGCGCAGGATCTCGGTCCAGCGGCCGTGTGCGCGGCGCTTGGCCTCGTCGATGCGATGCTCGAAGGCCGTGTCATTCATGGCAGCCTCCGCGGCCGCCGCGGCGGCATCCGGAGACGGGCATGGCTTGTTGTCGGTTCATGATTTCTCCTTGACGGGTGAACCCGTCACGCCGGGCCTGCGCCCGGTTTGAGGGCGAGGCTCCGCGGCCATGGCGGGCGGGCCGGCGCTGGGCGCCGGAGGGACTTCGGGGCCGGCTTCGGAGCGCTGCGCTCCAGGTGTGCCTGCGACCTGCGGGAAAGCCTCTCCGCAGCGCACACGCGCGGTGCTGCGCTGGGGAGAGGAGGCCCGAAGGCCTCCAGCCCATCGGCTCAATCGGCCAGCTCGAGGGCATGGCCGTCCGATCCGGTGCCGACGCTCAGGCGGAACTGCCGGCCATGCAGCACCGGGTAGCGCTCGAGCTTCAGCTCGCGCAGCAGCGAGTCGAGCGTGTCCTTCGGATCGACGGAGCGCAGCCGACGGATGAGAGTCGGCCAGCGCGTCGCGGTCCGCGTCCAGATCGGTCTCCAGGAATTGCTCGTTCTCGTTTGTGAAGTTCGAGACCTGGCGCACCGGTTCACCCGACCGTTCGCCATCCGGGATGTAGAGCACACCGTCGTGTGAACGCCGGCATCGGTGAGGTCGACGCTGTCGCTACCCACGCCGACGCGCACGGCGGTACACAGCACGACGTCCGGCCAGATGCAGCGGCCTTCCAGCGTGCGGCGAACACGCTCGCCGAGCGGTTCGACGGTGACCGGCTCGTCGTCCAGCCAGCGCACATGGGCTTGCACCCAATGCTCGTGATGCAGGTCGCCCAGGTTGAAGAGCAGGCACCCCGTGGCACGCGCAAACATCCAACGGCCGGCGTTGTTCTCGTCGATCGAGTCGATCGAGCACAGCTTGACCGAGCCGGCCTCGATGGCCGCCCGTACCGGTGCGACGGCCACTGTCCGCAGGTAGTCCCGGTCACCAGAGCCCTCCTGGTAGGGGTAGCCGCAGATCTCGTCTAACACCGCGGCCGGCAGGACATCGATGTCGTTGAGCAGATCCAGATGGCTCCAGGCTCGCAGGGCCGGATAGAACCGTGCGACGAACACATCGGACGGCAGGGCGCGCTTCGCGTCTTCGAGAACACGGCGCCACTCGACTCGCAGCGCCGCATCAATGCGTCGGCGCTGCTCGTCTTCGTCGATCAGCTTGCCGCGGTCGGGCAGCCGGGCCATGAACTGGCGCGCATCGAGGTGCAGCACGTTCACGCGCTCCGGCCGGTGGTAGGTCGGGCACAGCACGCAAAAGCCCTGCAGGTAGACCAGGGTGTCGTGGCTGTGCTCGCCATCGCGCGTGCCGCACAGGTGCAGGCCACCGATGGGTGTCGCGGTGAGTACCAGGTGCTCAGGGGCATGCGGGCGTTCGAGCGCCTTGCCGTTGAAGTACACCGGCACGGGGAAGCCCCCGCACAGCGCGGCGATGCGCGAGGCCAGTTCGGGCAGGTCGACGCCGTGCAGCTCGATCTGCGTGCCTTCGCTCGGCGCCTCGGCCGACTCGAGGACGTCGATCGGTGTTCGGGCCAGCGCCGAGGCGGTGTCGAAGTCCGCGCACCGACCGCGCGACCGCACGATGCAGCGCGACGCGGCGTAGAGGCACTTCGAGAATCCGACGCCGAACGGGTTTTCGGCGTCGCAGGTGGGTTCATCCCAGCCCGACTCGTTGAAGGTCAGCAGCTTCTGGAAGTCGTCGATACCGCGGCCGTTGTCGCTGACGGTCAACGTCCTGGTCTCGGCGTCGTGGTCGACGGTGATGGACCTGGCGCCTGCGCGCCGGGCGTTCTGAAGCAGTTCCGACACGAGGGTGAATCGGTCGGTGAAGGCGAAGCGCTGGTTGCGCAGCGCGCCTTCCTCGTTGATGCGGACTTGAATCTGCATGGTGGGTCTCCGGTACGGCGGGTGCCCCCGAAGGAGCGTCCGCCGGTTGGGGCGAATAGGGGGTGGGTAGGTCAGCCGCGCGGCGAGTTGAACTCGATCGGCGCGGTGAAGAGCTGGCCGGCATGTAAGGCCTCCAGCAGCGGGTGGTCGAGGAACTCGAACAGCAGCAGTTGCTGCACGTGCAGCACGCGGCCGCGGCCGTCGAGCCTCTCGACCTGGAAGCCGAGCGGATGCCACTGCAGCCGGTAGGCGAGGCGGTCGGCGCCGGCGATCACGAAGGTGCGGCCGGGGCGGCCGGTGACGATCTCGCTCTCCTTGACCAGGTACTCGAGATCCTCGGGTGCGCGGACGGGCAGCAGTAGCGCCGCAACACGCCCGGTATGGGAAACGATGTGCATGGCGGCTCCTCAGCGGACCGGCGTGGCGCCGGGCAGGCGATGGCCCTCGGCGCGCGCGGGCGGCGAAGGAGAGTCGTTGGCGTCCAGGTGGGCGCCGAGTGCGTGCAATGCGAGAACGGCCAGCACGCCGGCCGCGCGATAGAAGCGGGACATGGTGTGTTCCTTGAGGTGGTGGTCGCCGCTATTCGGCTGCGGCCGGGATGGGCTCAGGCGAACAGGTCGCCCTGCAGGGCGACCGCGCGGACCTGTTGGTTGATCCACTGCGGATTGCGGGCGAGTTGCAGCTCGACCCACTCCGGGTTGCGGGCAACGGCTTCGCGCACCCACTCGGGGTAGCGCGTCAACGTGGCTTCCAGCCAGCGCTTCACGCCGTGCCGGATGCGGCTGCGGATCTCTTCGGCATCGACGAGGCCGCAGTAGGCAATCGGCGACAGCGGGCTGCAGCCGACGACGCGCAGGCAGTTCACGAAAGAGAACGGCCGCGAGTCCTTCTCGCGCTCGGTGAACACCCAGCGCAGCGTGTCGAGCTTGGCTTCGAGGGGCGTCTCGGGGTCAGACAGCGCCTCGACTTCCTGCAGCAAGCGCCAGTGCAGGAACACAACGTCTTGCTCGGTCCAGTCGATGGACTCGGCGCCGGCTTGGGCGGTGTCGTCGTCCTCGGTCAGGACGTCGACAAACGAATCACACAGAGAGCCCGCTGCGAACAGCGGTGCGCGGGAACGTTCGAGCGATGCTCGGGGGTGTGGCATGTTGGCCTCCATGGGGAACTCGGAGGCCATGACCGCCCGCGGGGCGATGGCCCCACGGGGTGACGAATGCCGGCTGATGGCCGGCGGCTGACTTCAAGGGCTGGCTGGGCGCGGCGCGTGCCGCGTGATCGGGATGCCAGCAACCGATCGAAGCGCGCGTTGCAGCCGTTGGGCGCGCGAGGCCCGTGCAGTCAACGGCTCGAAAGCGCGCTCAGGGTGCGTAGCGGTCGAAGGGTTCGAGCCGCTCGCATGCGCACAGGATCAATGGGGCTTGCCGACATGGATGCAGGGCCAGCTGCTGCGTGTGTGAAAGGTAGCGAGGCGAACGCAGGCGGTCAACGGGGTTGGGGCCGTGTAGCGCGAGCTGATGGCGAAACCACCGCCGCCGCGCGGCCGTTTCGCGTGGCGATGGGTGCCGGCCGCGGTGAACACTGGCCGCCAGCGCGTCCTCAGTGTGATTGTTGCGGGAGAGACCCATGCACAACGATGTCCTGCCGACGACCACGAGCCTGCAGATCGTGCGGGTGGACCAGGGTGGCGTGAACGAGCGCATCCTGGCGCGCGAGGCCAAGGTCGACTATCGACGTGTCGAGGCGGCGAGCGTGAAGATGCCGGCCTGCTTCACCAGCGCCGAGGGCAAGCGTCTGTTCGTGCGCATGTTCGCGACACTTCAGCTCAACGCCCACTTCATCTCAGTGATCGCGCGCACGCGCCTGGACCCCGAAGACGTTGCGCGCGTCGAGACCGCGCTCCGCGAGCGCCTGGATGCCGTTTCCGCCGCGCTGGACCGCGCCATCGACGGCGCCGAAGCGCTCTTCAAGGCGCACGGGATCACGCGGGTGGCGACCTACGACACCCGAGCGCTGGAGATCGAGGTGGGCGTGCTGTCGTCGAGCGGCCGGCGCTATCTGGAGGTGCTGGGCAAGCTCGACCAGCTGATGCCCTTGCTGCAGACGCTGGAGATCCACGAGGTCATCACCACGCGCGAGGTCGACAAGCAGCGCGCGCTGGTGAAGCGCCAGGTGCGCGGGGTCGCCACGGCGGCACGCAACTTCGCGTCTGGCTTGCGACGGCGCATGAACGCACCGGAGATCGAGATCGAGGGGCAGGGTGAGTCGGTCAAGCAGACGACACCCGATGGCGCGAGTGCCGTTACCGGCGAAGACGCGGCGATTTCCGCCTTGCCGCTCGCGGCGCCGGTGGCCGAGACTGACGAGTCGGGCGAAGGCGAGAACGACGAAACGCCTGCGCCACGAATCGCCACCGTGTAGCGCCCGCGCAAGGCGGCCGTCTCGCAGGCGCAGGCGGCGCTCGACGTGGAGTTCATCGAGCATTGACGTTACCGTCTCACGCGGGCGCATGGCGGCTCCGGTGGTCGCAGTGCTCCTCCCATCGACGTTCGATGGCGTTGCAGTCGACACCTGCCTTCGTTCCGTTTGAAGTGGCCACCGGCAACGCCGGCCGGCCACCACAGCAATCATTCTTCAAGGGGGTCGGGCATCGGCGCCCATCCGCACGAACCGCCAGCTGGGAACGCACCGGCGGTTGACCTGGAGTCTTCGCGTTCCTGTCCGCAGCGATCCGACCGTGACCCTTCGCTGCCGCAACGAGCTGGTCATGCCTTCCGGCGGAACTGTCCGCCGCGGAGATCGAACATGCCCACGCGGACCTCATTGCCCGGCAGCGCCGCTGCTGCCAAGCCCCTTCACGCGACCGAAGCCGGCGCGGCAAACAACCCCTCACCCTGCTTGCCCGACACGGGCTTCCTGCGCCAGCGGCAGGTGCTATTGCTCGTTCCAGTGTCCAAGTCGACTTTGTGGCGTCGGGTGCGGTCCAAATCCTTTCCGGGACCGGTCAAGCTGTCTGCACGCGTGACGGCCTGGCGTGCGGAGGACATTCGACGCTGGATCCATGAGCAGGGTCGGCCAGGTTGCGGCGCCACGTGGGGCGCAACCGACAGTCTTCAACAATGAAAGGCTGTCGAGGGTCCAACGCGACACGACGTAGCGTCTTCACAAAGTTCGCAGCAGCTCGGAAGGACGAATTGAAAGTGCCACCGCGAGGCGGCAGATATTGATCAAGGCGATGTTTCGCTGACCGCGCTCGACTCCGCTGAGGTAGCTGCGCGCTATCCCGCTCTCAAGAGAAAGCGCCTCTTGAGACAGACCGGCCTGCCGACGAAGCGCAGCCAGATTCTGGCCGAACAACACCTTCGGATCTATTTGCTTGGTGGGATTCTTGGTCGCGGGCATGCCACGGCCAATCTAAGAATTTGACCCATTTGAGTCCACGCTCTATGAGTGACAATGCAGCTCTCTTGATCTTGAAGTGGCGTGGAGCAAAGAGATGCGAAGCAAACTCCGGATCGAACAGTCAACCCGTTGGCAGGTTTCTCCGCTCTGTTGCCGCTATGTCGTGGCTTGCTGTAGCTCAGTAGCAGCCCGCGTTCTTGACGATGGTCTTGCAAACGCCAAGGCTTTGCATTGGGCACTCGGCTTCCTCAGCGATGGTGAGTGCGAGACGCTGGGTACATGGGTGCAGCCGGTCGAAGGCCGCATGCCCTGGCATGAGGTCTTTGGAGGCCTCTCGGTTCGTGGGGTGCGGCAGATCCGCTTGGTTGCGAGTTGCGCACCTGCCGAGTTGCGGGACGGGCTGCGGGCAGTGTATCCAGCCGCACACGCCGTTCCGTCGATTGACCACCTGATGTCGCAGAGCCTGGCGCTCGTGGCGCCACGCCACCGTGAGACGGTCGCCGGTGTGCTTGCCGGTCTTTCTGCAGCCGCCGATGCTGGTGCCGCGACGGCGGCGTTGCATGGCATCCACGCAGGCCGCTGGGGTGTTGTCTACCCGGCCCTCGTTGAGGGGTGGCGGCTGGTACTGGGGCAACTTGGGCCGTTCTATGCGTTGCCTGGTCCTCTCCGGGGCGTCTTCCTGGAAGGAGATCAAAGGGTGCAAGCGCTGCAGCGAAGCATCGGTCGGGCGGTCGGGCGACACGGGCCCTTCGCCGACGTGGCAGAGGCAGAGTCGTTCCTGATGCATTTGCTGCAGCGCAGGGAGCGTCGCATGGTTTCAGGTGCGCAAGCCCGCGTCTTTGCACAGAATACTCGCCTGCCTGCCGGCCCGAAGTCGCGGATGAGCGCCCTGGGTTTTTGAAGCGCCGGCGCCGTTCAGGGAGGCTGTAGATGGTGGACAACTGGCAGCGCGCCTTTTCGCGGGTCAGAGCGGCACTGATGCGTCGCGGCCGGTCGGAGCATGACGCTCCGACTTGGTGCAAGAGGCGTGGATCCGCCTTGCCTGCTACGAGCGCGAGCAATCCGTGGCGCAGCCGGAGGCCTTCCTGATGCGCGCTGCGCTCAACCTGTCGATCGATGCTCACCGCACGCGATCGAGCCGTGGCGAGGAGGTGCTGCTCGAGGATGTGGTCATCGTCGACGCCGCGCCGAGCGCCGAGGCCGTGCTGCTCGGCCGCGAGCGGCTCGCTCGCCTGAGCGTTTGTCTGGGTCGACTGAACGACAGGACACGCGCTATCTTCCTGGCGCACCGGATCGATGGCATGAGGTACCAGGAGATTGCGCGGCTTCACGGGCTGAGTGTGAGCTCGGTGGAGAAGCACATCGCCAAGGCAACGCTGTTGCTCACGAGTTGGATGGAAGGTTGGTAGCATGAACTGGCCGCCTGTCGCTGGCACGGGCGAGAGGGCTTCGGAGATGCGGCCCGCAGTGCCGCCCGACATCGCCGCAGAGGCCGCCGTCTGGGTGGCTCGGCTGCACGGTCCCGGGCGGTCGAAGCAGATGGAGCGGGAGTGCCTGGCATGGCAGGCGCGATCGGCCGCGCATCGCGAGGCGTTCGAGCGCTGCACGGAAACTTGGCAGGACGTGCCCCGCGTCACGCTGGCCAGCGCCTATGAGACAGCTTCGGGCCAGGCAGCGTCGGGGAGTGCGCGCAATCCTTGGCGAAACGGCTCCCTCGGTTGGGCATTTGCTTTCACCGTGATGGCGGTGGTCGGCGTCGTGGCGCTGCAGCAATGGCGCGAGGCCGGCACCTACGGCACCGGCGTGGGGGAGCAGCAGCTGGTGGTTCTGGACGATGGGAGCCGCGTGTCGCTGAACACCGACACGCGCGTGCGGGTCGCGCTCGGGCCGGACCGGCGGACCGTCAGCGTCTTGACCGGGGAGGCACTGTTCGAGGTGGCCAAGGATGCAAGGCGGCCGTTCGTCGTTCGCGTCGGGGGCAGCGAAGTGGAGGCCCTCGGCACGGTCTTCGCCGTGCGGTTCTCGGCTGACGGATCGAGCAACGACGAAGCGTTGGCCGTGACGCTGATCGAGGGCAGTGTGAGTGTCGGTCCGGCGTCGACCTGGAGCACCGCAGGACCCGCGCCGGCGCGACGCATCGTGATGCTGCCGGGTGAACGGCTGCGGCTGGCCAAGGCCGCCGCGGGCACGTCCACCGAAGCGTCGCCGCGTGTGGATCGGCCGAATGTCCAGCAGGCGGTTGCGTGGAAGCGCAACGAGGTCGTCTTTGACGATGTGTCGGTTGAGGAGGCGATCGCGGAGATGAACCGCTACAGCCGAACACCTGTGGTGCTGCTCGACCCATCAGGGTTGACCGATCTGCGCGTCAGCGGTCTGTTTCGGACGGGCGACAACGCGGGATTCGCGCGCGCCGTGGCCGCCTTGCATGGACTGAAGGTGCACGAGCGAGCGGGACGTTTGGAACTTGCGAAGGCGCACTAGGGCAAGCACCAGCGGATTTCAGCTCGACAAACTCGTCATCTCGTTGTCACCCCCGGCAACGCAGCAAGGGCACGAGATGCGCCGCTACTTCACGATCTGCACTCCTCCACGCAGGACACCCCTGCGTACTGGGTTGCTCACCGCGCTCTTGATGGGATGCGGTCTTCCGGCGTCGGCACAACCGCAAGCGGCGGCTCTGCATGCGATCGAGCAGCCTTCGCAGACGTTGGCCGATTCCCTGCGCTCCATTGCCCGGCAGACTGGCACGTCGGTACTGTTCGACCCGGGTGTCGTCAATGGCCGTGTGGCCCGTCCGGTGTCCGGGCGCCTGTCGGCGATCGAGGCCATCCAGCGCGCGCTGGAGGGCACGGGACTCACCGCCGACGTGATGAAGGACGGTGCGGTTGTCGTCAGGCCCGCCGCGATGCCTGCTGCCAGCCCGACGCCCGCACGGCTCGCGCCGTCGTCGCCGATGCCGGGCGGGTCCGTCGAGCGTGCCACCGCAGGTGCGTCGGTCGCCGTCGCACAGGCAGTCGTTCCCGAGAAAGACGCCGGCGTCGGAGCTGCGGCGGAGCTCGCGGCCGAAGTGCAGGCGGCACAGAAGATCGAGATCACGGGATCGCGCATCAAGCGCATCGCGGCCGAGGGGCCGGTGCCGGTCAATGTGTACACGAGCAAGGACATCGAACGGAGCGGGCAGCCGACCCTCGAACGGTTCTTGAGCAGCTTGAACGAGGCGTCGGTGACGACGGGAGAAGGCGGGTTCGGCTCGACGCTCGGACAGGGCACGGTGCAGTTGCGCGGCCTGCCGCTGGGTTCGACCCTGGTGCTGATCAACGGTCGCCGCGTCCAGGCGGTCGGTTCCTCGGCGGCCAACTTCTTCAACCTGAATCTGATCCCGCTGGCGGCCATCGAGCGGGTGGAGATCGTGCCCGTGGGGTCGTCCGCGGTCTACGGCGGCGATGCACTCGCGGGCGTGGTCAACGTCATCCTCAAGAAATCCATCGACGGGCACAGCTTTACTGCACGCCTCGGATCAGGCAAGGGCGTCGGCGACGGCAGCGTCTCCTTCGGATGGGGCGGGGCGGACGAGCGAGGCTCGTACATGCTGATCGGTTCGTTCGGCACGACCGAGCCGCTGAACATGTCCGAGCGGGCGTTTTTTCGTGACGCGGACTACCGGCGCTTCGGTGGCACCGATGCGCGGACGCGCAACTGCACGCCCGGCACGGTGAGCAGCACCACGGGTGACAACCTGCCCGGGTTGGCGTCCTCGTTCGCAGGCATTCCCACCCTTACCTCGGGTCAGGCGCTGACGCTCGAGAGCTTCGCCGCGACGGCGGGACAGGCGAATCTTTGCAACGTATGGGCCAACGGCAACGGGTACGCATTGGCCCACGGCACGCGGACCGCGGGTCTGCACGCGTTGGGGCAACGGCGGATCGCGCCTGCCTGGTGGGCCTTCGGCGAGCTGACTTTCGCCGCCGATCGGCTGCGGGCCACCGAGGTTGGCCTGTCGTTGAACAACGTCCTTGTGCCGGCCGAAAACCCGTACAACCCGTTCGGGGTGCCCGTGCGCGTTACGGCCATGCTGGGACCGGACAACGGCCCGCAGGAGTTCGAGCGCCGGACACGGTTCACGCGCGCGCTCGTCGGCCTCAGTGGCGAGATCGGCGCTGACTGGGACGTCGACCTGACCGCTTCGACCACACGCGACAGCGGGCGTCGACGCTCGGTCAACAGCGCGCGGGACTCGGCGGCGCTCGATGCCGCGTTGGCGTCCACGACGCCGGCGACGGCTCTCAACCCTTTCACTGCCGGCCGCGCCGCGAGCGACGAGGTCCTGCGCGGCATCTGGTCCGACGGCCGGCGCGAGAGCCGCGGCCGCAAGGACCAGGTGGCCGCGTTCGCGCGAGGCAGTGTCGTGGCATTGCCCGCTGGTGACATGGAAGCCAGCGTCGGCGCCGAGTTCGCGCGCGATGCGTACACGACGTCGATCCCGGGTGAGTTGAACGTCGACGACAGCCGGCGCGCAAGTGCAGCCTTCGTGGAGTTGCGCGTCCCGTTGCTGAGGGCCGAGGCGGCGGGCCGTGCTTGGAACCGAGCCGCTCTGACGGTCGCGGGGCGCCGCGATCGGTACAGTGACTTCGGCTCGGCCGGCACCTACCAGGTCGGACTCGAGGTGCGGCCTGCGCGTACCCTGCTGCTCCGCGCGTCGACGGCCACGTCGTTCAAACCGCCGACGCTGCTGCAGACGAACGTCGAAGACGCGAGTTTTCCGGCGGAGTGGTTCGGTCTGGTCGACCCGGCGCGCGACAACGAGCCGATCGTTTCCGGCGAACTCGTCAGCGGCACGAACAAGGCACTCGGGCCGGAGCGCGGCAAGGCCTTGGCGCTCGGGGCGGCTTGGGAACCCGAGAGCCTGGAAGGATCGCGCCTGGCCGTGACGGCCTGGCAGCTGAGGATCAACGGCTTGATCTCACTGCTGCCGCCGCAGTCGGCGCTGGACAACGAGGCCTTGTTCCCGGGGTTCGTGGCCCGGGGCCCATCGGTCGACGGTCGCCCTGGGCCGGTCACCCGGTTGCTGTATGCCGAGGTCAACTTCGGCCGCGTCAGTACCGAGGGCGTCGATATCGAAGCCGCCTACGCGTGGCAGGCCGTCGGGGGACGCTGGGCGCTCGGCGCCGGCTTGACGCGCACCACCGACTACCGCGTCGTGCTCGCACCCGACACACCCGAAGAGGATCGACTCGGGCGCCGCTTCGCGGACCACTGGTCGCCGCGGGTCAAGGGACGGCTGTCCCTCAGCCACGATCGAGGCGCGTGGAGCCTGGGCCTGACCAGCCGCTACGTCGGTGCCTACAAGGACATCGGCACCAGCGAGAGGCGCCTGGGCGATTTCTGGACGCACGACCTGGCGGGCAGCCTGAACCTGCGGCGGCTGGGGCTCGGCCTGAGCCCCCACGTCAAGGCGGCCACCTTGTCGTTCGCGGTGGCCAACCTGCTGGACCGGCAGCCCCAGTACGTCTCGACCTTGCCCCACTACGACGTGACGCAGGCCGACTGGCGCGGCCGTTACGGCAGCGTGCAGCTCTCCCTCGACTGGTAGAGGCACCCGCGGGTCGCTGCGTGGGCCGCCGTGCGGCCCGGGTCCTTCACGAACTCCATTCCATGAACCGACGGGGCGCTTGGTCCATCACCACTTCGCGGTCGAAGATGTCGGCACCGGCGTCGTCACGCGGGCGCGGGGTGTTGCTGTGGACGCTCGGCGTGTGGCTGGGCTGTACGGCGGCGGTCCGTGCCGCAGATCTTCCGGGTCCGAGGGTGAAGGATGTTGTGGAGTTCACTCGCGTCATCCAGCCGCGCAACCACGACACCGATGAACTGCGCAAGCAGGTGTCGCCGGACGGGTCGCGCGCCTTCATCGTCACGCGCAAGGCCGACATCCGCACCGACGAAAACCGGTACGAGATCCTTCTGCTGGATGTGCGCCCGCAACGTCTTGCGACCGGACGACAGCTTGCGCCGGCGACCTTGTTCGCCTTGCGCGCAAAGCAGGATGACTACTACGGCGAACCCTCGCTGCAGGACGTGGGGTGGGCCGGTCCAGGCGTGATCGTGTTTCGGGCACGGTACGACGACCGGTCGTTCCAGGTGTACCGCTTGGACGTGGCGACGCGGCGCGTGACGCAGTTGACGCGCGAGACCCGCGAGATCGTCTCCTTCGCGGTCTCTCGCGACCTGCGACGTGTCGTATACGCGGTGCAGCTTCCCAATCCGCCGATGGCCGCCGGCGAACGCAGCATCGTCGTCGGCAACCAGTCGTTCTGGAGCGTCAAGTTCGGTCAGCATGACCTGCGCTCCCAACTGCGTCGCTACCAGTACTTCGCGACCGGCCGACCCGGCCAGAGCCCCCGCGCGCTCGGCCCCTCCTTTCCTGAAGCCAATCTGGCGGTTCCGAGCATCAGCGTCTCTCCAGACGGCCGCTGGGCAGTGCTTTCGCGCTACAGGCCGGAGCGGCAACTGGAATGGGCACGGCAATACCCGATGGTGGCGGACACGATGGCGCGCATCGGCCCGGCGCTGACCATCGATCCCTTGCACTACTTCTCCCGGCCGTCGAGCTACGTCGCGCGGCAGTGGGTGGCCTATCGACTGTCCGACGGGCGCGAGCAGGCGGTGGTCGACGCGCCGGACGATGCGCTGCCCGGCGGCGGCCAAGTCCGATCCGATCGGCTGTGGCAGAACGACGGGCGCTCGGTGGTGATCGCGGGCATTCATCTGCCGCCGTCGTCCGGCAGCTCGAAACACGACCGTTCGTACATCATCGAGTACTGGCCGCAGAGCGCGCGATGGGAAGTCATTGCCGCGCTCGAGCACCGCCTGAGTGCAGCCTATCGGGCCGAGGGTCCGGCCGACGCCTTCGTGGCGATCGATGGTGAACGCCGGCGCCGCTTCGAGCGGCGGGCCGAAGGCGGATGGACGGAGCGCGATGCCGTTCCGGGCGGCGACGGCGCGCCCTCCGGCAGCCGTAAGTCCTGGCGACTGCACATGGACGAGGGCCTAGATCGACCGCCGGATGTCGTGGCACGAGGACCGGGTGGCCGCAGCGTGCGCCTCACCGCACTGAACCCGCAGTTCGACCCGAAGACATGGGGAAGTGTGAGCCCGTTCTCCTGGTCGGACCCTGCGGGCAGGCGTTGGGACGGCGGACTGATGGTGCCCGCCGGTTTCGATCCTAAGGCGCGAAGTGCGCTGGTGATCCAGACCTACGGTTTCGCGAAGGACCGCTTCTATCTCGACGGCCCGAACGTGGCCGACGGTTTCACGAGCGGCTTTGCGGGACGCGCTTTCCTGCGCCAGGGCATGCTGGTGCTGGCGATGCCCTGGGCCGCGTCGACCGACTCCCCGGCCGACGCGCCGGGTGCCGTCGTCGCGTTCATGGACGGCGTGCGCGGCGCGATCGCGGCGCTCGAAGCCGACGGACTCGTGGACCCGGCTCGCGTGGGCATCATGGGCTGGAGCGCGACCGGCGAGCGCGTGCTGAACCTAGTGACCTTCTCCGACGTTCCCATCAGGGCCGCGACGCTGCTGGACGGCGACGCCAACACGCTGTTCTCGGTGGCGGTGACCTACGGCGCCAGCGACAGCATGTGGACGCACAAGGAACGGGTCAACCGGGGCTTGCCGTTCGGCGTGACGCAGGGCCCGTGGGTGCGTCACGACCCATCACTGAACACCGACTGCGTCAAGGCGGCGACCCGGATCGAGACCTATGGCCCGTGGGTGCTGAACAACTGGGACGTCTATGCCTTGCTCAGGCGGCAGTACAAGCCTGCCGAGATGATCGTCATTCCCGGCGGGGCGCATGCGTTGTCGAGGCCGAGCGAGCGCATGATCTCCCTGCAGGGCAACGTCGATTGGTTCGGGTTCTGGCTCAACGGGCGGGAGCGTGACGAGAAGATCCTGCCGCGAGAAGACCGGTCTCGGCTGCAGGCCCAGTACACGCGCTGGCGGCAGATGGCGGCGCTGAAGGACGCGGACGACGCGCGGCCCGCCTGTGCGCGCCTTCGCCGCGGCAACTGAACGCGCGGTCCGGTTCGGTCGGGTCATCCACGACGCCGCGCTGTCAAACGCCGCCGTGCTGCCGGTGCCAGAACTGCGCGTACAGGCCATGACGCCGGAGCAACTCTTCATGTCGGCCACGCTCTGCGATCTGGCCCTGGGCCAGGACGACGATCTCGTCGGCGTGCTGCACCGTCGACAGCCGGTGGGCGATGGTGATCGTGGTGCAGCCGGTCGACAGCGACCGCAGTTCGCCGGTGATGGCTGCTTCGGTCCGGCTGTCGAGCATCGACGTGGCCTCGTCGAACACGTAGACCCTCGGATCGCCGATGACGGCGCGGGCGATGGCGACACGCTGCCGTTCGCCGCCCGACAGGCTCAGCCCACGCTCGCCGACCGCCGTGTGGTACCCCGAGGGTAGGGCAGAGATGAAGTCGTGCAGGCAGGCCAGGCGTGCAGCGCGCTCGATTTCGGCGAGGGTGGCGCCCGGCTTGCCGAGCCCGATGTTGAACGCAAGGGTGTCGTTGAACAGGGCCGTGTCCTGCGGCACCACGCGAACCCAAGATCGAAGTTGCCCGATGGGCATACTGTCGATCGTGCGTCCGTCGACGAGGATGCGTCCCGCCTGCGGCTCGTACAGCCGCAGCAGCAGCCGCACCAGCGATGACTTGCCGCAGCCGCTGGCACCGACGATCGCGATGTTGCGACCGGCGGGGACGTCCAGGTCCAGGCACTGGAGAACCGTGCGCTCGGTGTCGTAGCCGAATCGCACGCCCTCGAACTGCACCGCAGGCGATTGCCGCCGCGGCGCCGAGGCTGGGTCGCCCCTCTTGTCGGTCGCGCCGTGCGGTGCCGGATCATGGGGTGGCGGTCCCTGGCGAACCGATGCTTCGGCAGTCTCTCGCAGGATCATCAGGAGCGGACGCATGAAGCTGGCCGCCTGCGCAAGGTCCCGAACGGCCGAGCCCAGCAGTTCGAGCGGTCGCACCATCTGCAGCATGTAGACGGTGGCCAGCACGAAGCCGCCGATGGTGAGCGTGCGTCGCTCGACGGCGTCGGCGGCGAGGTGCAGCGACAGTGCCACCGAGGCCGTGAAGACGACTGCCACGATCATCCCCAGTCGCATGCGGACGCGGTTCAGCTCGAGCCAGCCGGCCTCGAGCGAATCGGTCAGCGCTTGAAGCCGCTGCCGCTGCGCCGGCGCCGCGGCGAAACACTTGATGGTCTCGCAGTGCAGCAGGCTGTCGGTCAGCATGGCATGCAGTTCCAGACTGGCGCTCGAGACGGCGCGGGCGCATCGGCTTACCCGAAACGAACCCACCGAGAACACGAGCAGGTAGGCGGCGGCGGTTGCCGCGAACGTCGCCACGAGCGCCGTCTGCTCGAGATGGGCGAGGACGATGGCGACGGTGATGATCTCGACCAGCGACGGCAAGACACTGCCTACCCCATGGGCCGTCACCAGTTGGCAGCCAGTCGCGGCCAGTTCGAGCGCGTGGATCAGCTCGCCGCTGCGGCGCGGTTGCAGGTAGGACAGCGGTAGGTCGAGCAAGTGGGCAAAGAAGCGTTGCGTCAGGCGGGAGTGGAAGCGTTGGTCGGCAATGCCGGTCACGAGCGGACGAAGCTCGGCAAGCGCGCGGGCACCGCCCAGGGCGAGCAAGTAGGCGGCTGCAGCCGCGAGCGCCGAGTCCATGGGCGCTGCGCCGGCATGGTCGCCGCCCGCGGACAGCGCATCGACCAGCGCCTTGAGGTAGAGCGGCGCCAGCGCCGCCAGCAGGCCGCCGGCGACGACCAGGATCAGCGCAACTCCGAGATGGCGTCGGACGCTCCGGTCCGCCGTGCTCGCCAGGACACGCAGGACCTCCTGGGCAGTGATGGGGCGTGTAGGGTGCAAGCGGCGGTCCCTTACGCCGCAAGCGCGGGTGAGGTCGCGGGCCACCGGTTGAGCCAGGCCTCGACGCCGATGCAGTTCAGGACCTCGCCAACGTAAGCCGAGAGTGCGGCCGGACTCCCCGACAGCGCCGCTTCGACCTTTTTTCTGTCCAGGATGCCGCGCTCGACGAGACGACCGTCCAGCAGCAGACTCTTGGCGAACGTGAGGTTGCGCGCGAGGACCAGTGCGACGTGCTCGTCCATGCCGCCCTTGGAGCGTCGACAGGCAATCTCATGGGGTATGTCGGCTGCAAAGGCGTCTCGAGCCAGCGCGCGCCCGCGGCCGCCGCGCGTCAAGGAATACGTGGGAAGGCGCAGGCAGAGTTCGATCAGCGGCTGCGAGAGCAACGGGTTGACCAGTTCGGGCGCGGCGTCTTGCAGGCAAGGGTCGTAGTACTCGAACGGCAGCGTCAAGTCCTGTGTCTGATGCAGCTTGCCGACCGGCAGGTCGGGGTTCGGCACCAGCGCAGGATGGATGAACCGCTCGCGTCGACAGGAGGTCTGCAACGCGGCGACACCCACAAGTCGCAGGTGGCCGCCGATGCCCTGCCACGGGTCGGGCGGGCGGATGCAATCGGCGACGGCCGACCTGATCGCGTGCCACACCGAGACCCGACCCAGTCGGGCGGCATCCATCGCCGCCGCCGCGAATCCGATGCCCGGGCCCCTGTTTTTCAGATAGTCGGCGGCGGGCCACGTGCATCGCAGTTCGAAGAAGAGCTGGTCGCCGCCGCCTCCCGTGAACATCGCGCTCGCTCCGTGAGCAGCAGCCAGCTCGGCATCCATGCGTGATGCGCCCATGCGTCCGACGTAATGCCCCGGCGTCGGCGTGCGAGCGACGTCGATCAAGGCTTCCAGTCGGAAGCCGTCGTCACGCTCGCGCTCGATCAGGGTCCGACCTGCCCGCACCGCTGCGAGCCGCGCATAGGCACGCTCGTCACTGTCGGATCCGGCAGAGTGATAGTTGAGACACACGACCTCGGCCGATGTGACGCCGCGGTCGAGGCAACTCAGCAAGATCGCGGAGTCGACGCCGCCCGACAGCCTGAGCAGTATCCGGTCGTAACAGTTGGCCCAGGCCTGCGCGCACGCCCGGACCGTGTGTCGGAGTCGCCTCGCAGCTTCCGTCGGAGGTGGGTCTTCGGCGGCGCGGGCGATAGCAACGGCATTCCAGGCCAGGGCACAGGATGCGCCAGTCGGGGACAAGAGGGTGCACTCACCCGGCAGCACCTGCCAGACACCGCACAACGCCGTCTCCCGACCACCCAGCAGCCCGAGGAGGATGTGGGCCTCGATGCCCTCCCAGTTGATCGCCGGGGTGCGCACGCATGGCATGGCGCTCAGAACGTCGTCCAGCCAGGAGAAGACGATCCAGACGCCTTCGTGCTGCATGCGGTAGCAGGGCAGGGTTCCACTCGGATCTCGAATGACGAAAGACCCGTTTGCCGCGTCACGAAAAAAGGCGACGTAGCGTCCCCAGAATCCCTCGATCAACGACCGACCCCGGGTGCGCCGGAGGCGGTCGGCCTCCTTGAGCGTGAACTCGACGTCGGTCGAGCCTGTGGTGTCGATGTCGCGGCGGCGGAACAGCTTGCCGACGACGACACCACCCTGCGCGGGCAGCGGGTAACTGCCGTTGATGCCTTGCCGTGCCCCGGCGGTGAAGACCTTCAGTCCCGGCGCGAGCAAGGCGGCTTGCCAGCCGGGGCGTGCTTCTAGGCCATCGCCGAGTCGCTTGGCGACGGCGGCGTGCCGCTCGATGGTGTGGTCCCAGAGCAGGGCGATGTAGCGGAACATCCTGGCGGGCTGCTCGGCTAGACCACCAGGATGGGACGGTACTGGCGAACGTGCTCATGCTGATCGTTCAGCGCGACGCCGTCCATCTGGATCCAGGAGTGCGCGCCGAAGGGGCGCGTCCTCACGCCGATGACCCAGCGCGGAAAGGCGCCTTCCGCCGCCAGGAAGTGCAGCAGGGTCAGCGAGTCATTGAGGCATCTGTCATGCGTGGACAAGACGAACGGACGCATCCTCATGTACGCCGCAACGGCTTCCCGCAGCCGGTCGATCGGTGGGATGTTCGGCGTCCTAGCGTGCCGGACCCGACGCGCCGCGACGCCGGCGGCGATGACAAACAGTGACCGGTAGCGCAGCTTTATCGCTGCGCAAGCCGCGCCACAGAGCAGCCGTTGGATGCGCCGAGGTCCGAGTCTTGCGGTGCGCATGGCCTCCTCGGCGTTCAATGATGCGGTCGCCTCCTGCACCTCGGCCGCTACGGAGCGCTCGATCGGATCGTATGACAGCAACCCTCGCTGCAGCAGCGGCGCGGTCAGTTTGTCGATGGCCGCACCAGAGTTGGATGGCACCTGTGGCGTCGGCCATGCGGGCCACCCGCCAATGGCGTCGGCGAGCGCCGGCAGGCGAGAGTCGTCGACGCCGAGATACTTGTTCTTCGAGAGGTCGAGCAGGATCACCTGTCCATCGATGCGGCAGGCACGGACGTGTGCAGCCAGGCGCAATCTGCGCTCATGCACGTCGCTGGTTCGCAGGGAGGTGGGCATGTCGGCGCAGCGGCAGAGCGTGCGGCCCTGCGGCCGCACGCACCGCTCTTTTCGAGCGTTCAGATCGCTTGCTTCGTCGGGCGCGCGGGGTTGTCTTCCGCCACCGGCAAGAGCAGGGCGCCCTTGGTCAGTTGCTTGGCATCGCCCAGGTCCACGACTTCCAGTTGCAGCGCTTCGTTCATATCGAACTCCTTCGGTTGATGAGAGCCGTCGGTCTTCGACCTTCGGCAGGACCACGTTAGGGGTCGCGAAGGGGAGTGCGCAAGGCCGTGCGCCGATGGGACGATCGTGTTCGGTCGTACCACCAGTCACCACGCGCCGTTGGCCCCGGGGCTGGGTGGCCGTTCTCACCAAGTGCCATCACGGAGCTGCAAGGCCGTAGTCGTTCGGCGGTCCGAGTCGTCCCTCGGTCGGCCGGGACCATGGCAGACCGAACGGTTTGCCGGCCGCTCATCCAATCGGAGTGAGGAATCGAACGGCGTGTTCGTCATGGAATCATGGAGCGGGCAGTTGAGAGTGAGGACACGTCCGGCGCCGGGCACCGGCTGTGGCATCTGTGCTGGCGCGCGGTCGCCGGGCACGAGCTGTTCGTCCATCCCACCCTTTATGCCCATGTTCGTGGGCGGTTGATCGATGCGCACCGCCGTCCGGGTCGGGTGCTGGTGACCTACCTGCTCGTGCCCAACGAGATCCACGCCATATGCAAGCTCGCGCCGGATGACAGCGCCGGACATGTTGCGAGGTCCATCGGCAACATCGTTGCCCGATGGGTGCGCGACGCCCAGGCGGTGCGAGGCCCGGTTTTCGACGGACCGTTTCGAGCGCACCCGATCGAAACGGTGGACGATCTTCGCAGCGAGATCCTGATGCTCGCCTGGCGGCCCGTGTTCCAGGGCCTGTGCCGCACGCCGTCGCACCATGGGCATGCGGGGATCCGCGTCGCGCTCGGGCTGACGCCGGCGCAGGGCTTCGATGCGCGGCCGCTGTTGGGACTCTTTGGCAATGCCGTCCAGCCGGCACGGGCTGCGCTGCGGGCCTGGTTGGCGAAGCGCCCTACCGCGCGAGAGGCGCGGCAGTGGGAACTGGCGCGCGGTCTTGCGTTGGCGACGGGCACGATCGGGCCGCGGCGCATCATGGCCCGCCAGCTGCGTGGTGCCGGTGCGGCGGCCCTAGTCGCCGCCAGCGGTCCAGGCGGCATCGACGGCGCGCTCGAGCTTCTTGAGGCCTGGGTTCTGGTCAAGCTCGGTTTGCAGGGCGCGTGCGACCTCCGTACGATGCCGGGCGCAGCAGGCGCCCAGGCCAGGGCGCTGGTGGCATGCCTGGCCGTAGAGCACGAGCTGTGCTCTGCGTCCTCCGTGGCCCGCCACTACGGACGCGCAAAGGCCACCCTGAGCGAGCAGATGGCGGTTTGCAGAACTCGCACGGACCGTCAGCAGATCCTCCGCACGCCGGTACATCGCATCATCGAGGAGGCGGTGGCGCTGCTGCCGAATGCCGGTTGACGCTCGCCCTCAATCCGGAATCGACGACGTTGGTGAAGGCCCAGCGCGGCGATGTTCGAACCATCCCGCCCCGAAGACACAGGTTCGGCGGCACGCTATCTGGCTATTCGGACGAGGCGGGCTGATGCCGATGGACATGTTCGACAGTAGCCGGGGGGCATGCCTTGGACCGTGACGAAGCGGATCCCAGAGCAACCGCCGCCATGCGCGCGATAGAGATGCTGCGGGCGGTGATCGACGGACGCACCTATGACTCCGTGGCAGGCGACTTCGGCATCACGCGCACGGCGGTCGAGCGGCGCGTCAAGGCCGTGGCGACACGCCTATGTCGCGAAGTGGGCATCGAAGGGATGAACGACGGCGCCACCGCGTTCGTTCGGCGCCTGCGCGAGCGGCGCGAGGCCATCCTGCACGCCCTGGAGCGTTTCGAACCGGTCGCGGGACACGCGCCGAAAGGCGATCGAGTAGTGAGCATGGAAGAGATTGCCCGAGCGGTACTGCGAATCCGCGGTCGCAGCGCCCAGCCCGCGCGCGACGTGGCCTTGTTCTACACGCTGTTCGTCACCGGTGCGCGCCCGCTGGAGATCGTGCGGCTGCGCGTCGGCGACTACCTGCAAGGCGATGGCGCGGTGCGCCGCGAATCGGAACTGCCGGCGACCGCGAGCATCTCCGGCAAGTCGAGGCCGCTCTACTTTGCCAGCCGAAAACTGGACGACGCACTGGATGCCTACCTCGCAGAGCGAGTGGCTCGGGGCCACGGCGTGGGCAACTCCAATGCCTACCGCGGACTCGACCCTGGCAGCCCTCTGTTTTTGTGCGCGACGGGAGAGGGCTTTCACATCACGCAGTACGGCGCCAAAGGGCGGCGGCGCTGCCTCTGCCGCCCGATCCTCGAGACCTACCGCAAGCTGTTCCGCTACGCGGAACTGGAGTGGGCGACACCGCTGTCGATCCGACGCACGGTGGTGGCTCGCCTGTACGACCGCGGTGCCGACGAGGAGCAGGTGGGTCTGGTGCTCGGGATCAGCGAAAGAAGCGCGGTGCGCGAACAGTTTCCGCGTGCCAGGCCCACCATGGCAAGCCTGGTTCAGGAACTCGTCTGAGCGTCGCGCACGGCGTGTTTCAGCGACGGTTCGACGGGTTGCGGCCGACGTACACGACCAAGGGCTTGCCGGCAAAGCCTGCCGGCGCCAACTGGCTGACGTCGTCGGTGGAGCCTCCTACGCCGCTCATCGCCGCCGTCCTACGGTTGCCGGCAGCGCGGAGACGTAGATTGGGCGTCGCGTCACCTACGCTGTGGAGAACCGTCATGCCCAACCCAATCGAGGAAGCTTGCCTGCAAGCGTGCAACGAATGCGCTCTGGCATGCCTGCAGTGCGCGACAGCCTGCCTCCAGGAGGCTGATCCCAAACCGATGACGCGCTGCATCGAGTTGGATCTGGAGTGTGCCGACATTTGCCAACTTGCCGCCGCGTCGATTGCCCGGGGCGGTGAACACATGCAGGCCATCTGCGCGCTGTGCGCGCAAGCATGCCGCAGCTGCGCGACAGAGTGCGGCAAGCACAACATGGATCATTGCAAGCGCTGCGCCGAGGCTTGCACCCGCTGTGCGGATGCCTGCCTCGCCATGGCGCACTGACCACCAAAACTTACCCCGGGAGACATTGATGAACGTCAAGACGCTTAACCTCTTCAAGGGCGTGTGCCTTGTGCCGCTGACGGCCCTTTGGCTCGCATCCGCACCTGCGCAGGCGCAGACCGCTCCTGCTATGGCCCCGTCCGCGAGCATGCCCATGGGACAGATGCACAAGGGTGCGGCCGGGCCACATGACATGAAGGCGGCAATGATGATGGGCATGGACGGCATGCAGAAGATGCCGATGTCGGGCGACACCGACAAAGACTTCGCGATGATGATGAAGATGCACCATCAGCAGGCATTGAACATGGCCGAGATGGAACTTGCGAACGGCAAGTCCCCCGAAATGAAGACCATGGCCAAGCAGATCATCGTGGCGCAGAAGAAGGAGATCGCGCAGTTCGATCGGTGGCTGGCGAAGCAAAAGTAGTCGACGCGACTGCGCTAGGCGCGCCCGGCGCGCTCGTGCATCTGCAGCTCCGCATCGCCGGGTCAGTGGGATGTGTCGGCAGGTGCGATGTGCCGAGGGCCGTCCGTTGGAAACGTGAGCGTGAACGTAGTCTCGCCGCGTAGTGCGTCGCTTTCGGCGCGCGCACTGCCACTGTGCAGCTTCATGATCGAGGCGACGATGGCGAGGCCCAGTCCCGTGCCACCTTGGCCGCGATCCCGCGCCAAGTCCACACGCACGAAGCGCTCGAATATCTTCGCCAGCAGGTGCCCTGCAATCGGCCGGCCGCGGTTGGTCACGCAAACGAGTGCGCGCACACCATCCTGCGACAGGCGCACCCGGACCGCCTCGCCGGCATCGGAGTGGCGCAAGGCGTTGACCAGCACGTTGGTGACCGCGCGTCGCATGAGCATGCGGTCTGCGACGGCGGTGGCGCTGCCCGACAGCACGACCGGCGTGCCGCGTTCCTGCGCGAGTGGAGCCAGGAAGTCGATCACCGACTCGACCTCGCTGGCGAGGTCTACGCTGGTCAGTTCGACCGCCTCGTCGCCTTGCTCGGAGCGAGCCAGAAACAGCATCTCCTCGATCAACTTGTTGAGTCGAGCGAACTCCTCGACGTTGCCTTCGAGCGTTGCTCTGAGCTCTGCGGCCTCGCGCTTGCGCGAGAGCGCTACTTGGGTCCGACCCAACAGCGTCGCGACCGGGGTGCGCATTTCGTGCGCAAGGTCGGCAGAGAACTCGCTCAGCCGCGAGACGCCATGATCGATGCGTTCCAGCATTGTGTTGAACTCGCCGGCGAGCACCCTGATCTCGGCTGGCATGCCCGTGGGATCGATGCGCGCAGCAAGGTTGCTTGCGGAGGTCGTACGCGCAAGCGCCGTGAAGCGCTTCAACGGCGTCAGTCCGGCACGTGCGGCCAGCCATGCGCCCAGCCCCGCGAGCAGAAGGAAGACGGGCACGCCGATCAACATGCCGCGCCGGAACCCGCGCAGCAGCCCCACGTCTGATGATCGATCCATGGTGACCGCGTAGCGTACGGTGGTGCCGTCTCTGAGCTTGAAGCCTCGGCTGAGGATCAAGTACGGGCGACCATCCTGCAAACGACCACTCTGCAAGTCGCCGTCCGGCCGGACGGCCTGAGCCGCGCCGACACGGCCGAGCGCCGACGAGCTCCAGAGCACGCGATCGCTCGCAGCTGGCTGAACGATGGCCAAATGCAGGCCCTCATGTCCAATCAGGATGTCGTTGATCTGGCTACCCTGCGAATCGATCCATGACACGTCGGGCAGTGTGTGAAGGAAGTGCTGGATCTGCTCGCTCTTTCCTTCGAGGCTGGCGCGTGCCCGCGTCTCGAGTTCGCGGTCCAGGGCCAAATGCGCCAGCACACCTGCCAGCGCGCCCAGCAGCAGACCCGCCAGGGTGGTGACGATCGTCACCCGCGCGGCCATGGACAGCTCGCGCAGGATCGCGCTGGCCGATCGACTCTTCACAGGTCGCCGCGGGCTTCGAGCACGTAGCCCACGCCGCGCACCGTGTGGATGAGCTTGCGCTCGAAGGGATCGTCGACGCGCGCGCGCAGGCGGCTGACCGCGACATCGACGACATTGGTGTCGGAGTCGAAGTGAATGTCCCAAACCATGGCCGCGATCTGCGTGCGGGTGAGCACTTCGCCGGCGTGGTGGGCGAGCAACGCGAGCAGCGCGAACTCTTTGGCCGATAAGTCGATACGACGTCCGCCGCGGGTAGCGCGGTGCCGGATTGCATCCACCTCCAGGTCGGCGACGCGCAGTACCGGGTCAGGCGCCGCCTGTTGCTGACCGCGCCTGAGCAGGGCCCTGACGCGCGCCAGCAACTCCGGGAACTCGAACGGCTTGACCAGGTAGTCGTCCGTGCCCAGCTCGAAACCCCGTACCTTGTCGCGCACCTGGGAGCGGGCGGTCAGCATCAGCACCGGCGTTGCCTTGGAGGCACGGATCGCGGCCAGCACGGCGAACCCGTCGATGCCGGGCAGCATCACGTCCAGCAGCACCAGGTCATAGTCGCCGGTGACAGCGCGATGCAGGCCGTCCGTACCGTCGTGGCTGACCTCGACTGCGTAGCCGCTCTCGGCCAGACCTTGGCGCAGGTACTCCGCTGCCCGCGGCTCGTCTTCAATGACCAGGAGCTTCATGGCGATCGCCCATGGCATCGTTCAGCCGGCAGTGGCGGCTTCATCGTCCGCCGCCACCGGCCGAAGCGGGTCAGCGACCGGTACCGACAAACTGGTACACGCCGAAGAGTGGGTTCCACACGAAGCCCTTCGCTGCCATGGTGCGCTTCTCCGCGGCCTCCTTGGCGACGAACTCCTCGCGCGTCATCGCCGGCTTTGCCGCAGGCGGCGGCGCGGCGCCGACATAGTCCCAGCGCGCATACAGCTGGTTCCACTGCATGCCCTTGGTGCCCATCTCGCGCAGCTGGGCGGCCTCGTTGGCGACGTACTGGTCGCGTGTCATGGCACTCTGGGAACCCCGATGCATGAACTGATCGGTTGTCGCTTCCTGGGCAAAGGTCGGCGTGGACACGAGCGCGCTCGCGGCGGCCAGCATGGTGATCGTGGTACGCATGGCAAATTCCTTCCGTGAAGTTGCAAGTCATGCGCGCCGGGTGTCGAGACACCGTTCGGCGTCGCATGCCGAGCAAGATACAAAGAGGGCGCTTGCGCGACGGTTGCCCGATCATGACGATTTCGCCATCTTCAGGAGTCGTCACGGCCTGAGGAAGGCCGCGCGCAGCGGGCCCAGTTGCGCCTCGGCGGCACGCTGGCCCGCCTTGATCAGCCACTCCCGGTTCCCCAAGGCCAGGTCGGCCGTCGGCGGAATGGTCGGCGTGATCAGCAGATCGGCCTGCGCCCGTTCGTTCAGCAGGTGGCGGTAGGTCGAGATGGTCACGGTTTGGAACAGCATCGACATCGGGTTCGTCAACGGCGCATGCTGGGGCGGATAGACGACATCGACTGCGATCACCACCCGTGCGCCTAGCTGGCGCGCGGCGGCCACCGGCATCGGGCTGACGATCTGGCCATCGCCGAGCAGGCTGCCGGCCGCACGCACCGGCTCGTACAGCGCGGGCACCGCCGACGAGGCGCGCAGCGCGCGTGGCGTGTCGCCATGGTTGAGCAGCACGGCCTCGCCGGTGCGCAAGTCGGTCGTCACGGCGACGAAGCGGATCGGCATGTCTTGCAGCGGCATACTCACCGAGCGCCGCAGGAAGGCCTCGAGCCGTTCGCCTTTCGCCAGGCCGAGGCCGAAGCCGCCGAGCAGTGTCTTCACCGGGTCGATGTCGATCAGCGTCGGCCAGTTGATGCGCGCGGCCAGCGCTTCGATCTCCGACACCGGCAGGCCAGCCGCATAGCACGCGCCGACGATCGCGCCAGCACTGCTGCCGACGACCAGGTCCGGCCGCAGCCCCTCGCGCTCCAGAACCCGCAGCACGCCAAGATGGGCGAACGCGCGCGCGGCGCCGCCGGACAGCACGAGCGCGACACGCGGCTTGGCCGCCGAAGGTGGCGGGGCTTCGAAGCGCGGCGGATCGACGGGCGGCGACTCACCGGGCGCACCGCTCGATGAGAAGATCGTCGTCGCGCAGCCGGCGAGCGCGATCAACCAGACGCCCAGCAGCGCACGCAACCCGCGCTCTATGAGCTGCGTCGCGGCGGCATCAGGCGGTGCCATGGGCGGCCTCCATCGGTCGTGCGGACTCGGCGCGTGCCGTGCGGCGTCTGCGCATCAGCAGATAGGCCGCCGGCACGACGAACATCGACAGCAGCGGCGCGCTGACCATGCCACCGACCATCGGCGCGGCGATGCGCTGCATCACCTCCGAGCCGGTGCCGTCGCCCCACATGATCGGCAACAGCCCGCCGAGAATGACCGCCACCGTCATCGCCTTCGGCCGCACGCGCAGTACGGCGCCTTCGCGGATGGCGTCCAGCAGGTCGGCGTTGCTCGTCTTGCCGGCGGCGACGCGCGCATCCCAGGCGTGTTTGAGGTACAGCAGCATGATGACGCCGAACTCGGCGGCCACGCCGGCGAGCGCGATGAAGCCCACCGCGGCGGCCACCGACAGGTTGTAGTCAAGCGCCCAGAGCAGCCAGATGCCGCCGACCAGTGCGAACGGCAGCGTCGCCATGATCAACAAGGCCTCGTCGAAGCGCTGGAAGGTCAGGTACAGCAGCACCAGGATGATCAGCAGCGTGAAAGGCACCACCACCTTGAGCTTCGCGGTCGCGCGTTCCAGGAACTCGAACTGGCCCGACCAGGAGATCGAATAACCGGGCGGCAGTGGCACCTTCTCGCCGACGACGCGCTGCATGTCCTGCACCGCGCCGCGCAGATCGCGCCCGCGGATGTCCACGTACACCCAGCCCGACAGGCGCGCGTTCTCGCTACGCAGCATCGGCGGGCCGTCGCTGATGCGAACGTCGGCGACGTCGCCAAGCACCAGCCGCGCGCCGCGCTCGCCGACGATCGGCAGCCTGCGCAGCTTGTCCAATGAATCGCGCGTTTCTCTCGGATACCGCACGTTGATCGGGAAGCGCTGCAGCCCTTCGACCGTCTCGCCGATGTTCTCGCCGCCCACCGCCGCGGTGATCACCGACTGCACGTCGGCGATGTTCATGCCGTAACGCGCGGCGGCGTCGCGATTGATCGTGACATCGACGTAACGCCCGCCGGTCAGCCGCTCCGCGAGCGCGCTGCTGACCCCCGGCACGTCCTTCAGCACGCGTTCGATCTCGCCGGTCAGGCGGTCGATCGTGGCCAGGTCGGCGCCAGCGACCTTCACCCCGACCGGGCTCTTGATGCCGGTGGCCAGCATGTCGATGCGGTTGCGGATGGGCGGCACCCAGATGTTGGCCAGCCCGGGCACCTTGACGATGCGGTCGAGCTCCTCGATCAGCTGATCGGGCGTCAGCCCGGCTCGCCATTGGTCGCGCGGCTTGAACTGGATCGTGGTCTCGAACATCTCCAGCGGCGCCGGGTCGGTGGCGGTTTCGGCGCGACCGGCCTTGCCGTGCACGCTGGCGACCTCGGGCACGGTCTTGATCAGGCGGTCGGTCTGTTGCAGCAGCTCGGCCGCCTTGCCCACTGACAGCCCGGGCAGCGCCGACGGCATGTACAGCAGGTCGCCTTCGTCCAGCCGCGGCATGAACTCGCCGCCGATATGCTGCAGCGGCCACAGGCTGGCCGTCAGCAGCAGGCCGGCGACGGCCAGCGTCGCCTTCGGCCAGCGCAGCACGCTGTTCAACAGCGGGCGGTAGGCGGCGATCAGCGCGCGGTTGAGCGGGTTGCTGGTCTCCTTCGGGATGCGGCCGCGGATGAGGTAGCCCATCAACACCGGGATCAACGTCACCGCCAGCCCGGCGGACGCTGCCATCGCATAGGTCTTGGTGTAGGCGAGCGGGGAGAACAGCCGCCCCTCCTGCGCTTCGAGCGTGAACACCGGGATGAAGCTCAGCGTGATGATCAGCAGCGAGAAGAACAGCGCCGGCCCGACCTCCGCCGCGGCGTCGCCGATGACACGCCAGCGCGCCTCGCCTTGCAACGTCTGGCCGGGGTGCGCGTGGTCCCAGTGTTCGAGGTGCTTGTGCGCGTTCTCGATCATCACCACCGCGGCATCGACCATCGCGCCGATCGCGATCGCGATGCCGCCGAGCGACATGATGTTCGCGTTCACGCCCTGGTAATGCATGACGATGAACGACACCAGGATGCCCAGCGGCAGCGAGACGATCGCCACCAGCGCCGAGCGCAGGTGCCACAGGAAGATAAAACACACCAGCGCGACGACGATGAACTCTTCGATCAGCTTGTTGCGCAGGTTGGCCACCGCGCGCTCGATCAGGCTCGACCGGTCGTAGGTCTCGACGATTTCGACGCCGCGCGGCAAGCCGGTCTGCAACTCGGCGAGCTTGGCCTTCACCTGGCGAATCGTCTCCAGTGCGTTCTGGTCCGAGCGCATCACGACCACCGCGCCGGTGACCTCGCCGACGCCGTCGAGTTCGCCGATGCCGCGCCGCATCTCGGGGCCGACCTGGATGCGCGCCACGTCGCCCAGGCGCACCGAGACGCCGGCGGCGGTGGTGCTGAGCGGGATCTTGCGGAAGTCGTCGAGCGACGCCAGGTAACCCGAGGCGCGCACCATGTACTCGGCTTCGCCGAGTTCGAGCACCGAGCCGCCGGCCTCCTGGTTGGAGCGGCGGATTGCTTCGACGACCTTGGTGTGCGGTATCGCATAGGCGGCGAGCTTGTCCGGGTCGAGCACGACCTGGTACTGGCGCACCATGCCGCCGATCGACGCCACCTCGGCGACGTTGGGCACCGTCTTCAACTCGTACTTCAGGAACCAGTCCTGCAGCGCGCGCAGCTGGCTGATGTCCATCTGGCCGCTGCGGTCGACGAGCGAGTACTGGTAGATCCAGCCGACGCCGGTGGCGTCGGGGCCGAGCGAAGCCGTAGCACCGGGCGGCAGCCGCGACTGCACCTGATTGAGATATTCGAGCACCCGCGAGCGCGCCCAGTACAGGTCGGTGCCGTCCTCGAACAACACATAGACGAAGCTGTCGCCGAAGAACGAATAACCACGCACCGTCTTCGCGCCCGGCACCGACAGCATGGTCGTCGTCAGCGGGTAGGTGACCTGGTTCTCGACGATGCGCGGCGCCTGGCCGGGCCAGGTGGTGCGGATGATGACCTGCACGTCGGACAAATCGGGCAGCGCGTCCAGCGGCGTGCGCGACACCGCATACACCCCCCACGCGCTGACCATCACGGTGGCCAGCAGGACCAGGAAGCGGTTGCCGATCGACCAGCGGATCAGGCGCGCGATCATGGGCGGCTCCCGGGGGCCGCGTGACCGGAGCCGAGGTAGCCGCTGCCGAGGAAGTATTCCTCCTGCACGCGGAAGTCAGGCACATGCTGCATCAGCTGACTCCAGGGCGCGGCTGCGCCCTCGAACGTGCTCAGGTAGCCGTGCGCACGGGCCCTGAACCAGGGGTTGAAGAGCGCGCGCCAGCCGGCCGCGAGCTTGTAGCCGGCGACCACCACCGTCGCCTGCGGCCGCACGGCGGCGAACAGTCGGCGCAGCGCCGCCGGCGTGCGCAACACGTCGTGCGTGTAGTGCAGCAACACGGCGTCGGCCACCCCGGCGATGCGCGCCTCCTCGACCGGCGAGAGCAGTTGCTCGACGTTGACGAGGCCGAGGTCGGCGATGCGCCTGCCTGCGATCTCGACCATCTCCGGGCTCTGTTCGATCGCGATCACGCGGCCCCGCGGCCCGACGGCCGCGGCGAGCGCCGGCAGCGACTTGCCGGTGCCCGAGGCGACATCGAGCACGGTCTGGCCCGGTTGCAGGCCCAGCAATTCGATAGCGCGCCTGCGTACCGGTTCGATCAACCGACAGGAGGCGTCGTAGCGGGCAGCGAGCACGCGATAGCGATCGAGTGCGAAGTCGCGGTCGGGCAGGGGCCCGAGGCGCAGACCGTTCATGGTTTGCTCCCGGCGCCGCCGGCAGGCATCGGCGCCAACCGGGTCACGCTCGTCAGCCGGGGCTGGTTGTCGGCGTCCATAACGAACTCGAAGCCGACCCGCGCGCCGGCCGCCAAGCCGCTCGGCAGGCCTTCGGGCGGCGGCTTGAAGTCCATCGTCATCGTGCCCCAGCGCAGCGACGGGATCGGCCCGTGGGTCAGCGTGACGGCGTCGCGCCCGATGGCGTCGATGATCGCTTCGCCCTGGTGGCGCGGCGCAGCGCTGGCAGCCGGCGCCGGCGGTTCGGCATTCAATCGCGCTTCGATGCCACGCAGGCTGGCTTCTGAGTCGATCAGGAACTGCGACGACACGACCACCTGCTGGCCGGCCTGCAGGCCGCGTTTCACTTCCGTCTGGCCGCCGCTTTCGATGCCGATCTCGACTTCCACCGGCCGAAAGCGCCCGCCTTCCTCCGCCAGCATGACGAGCGTGCGCTGGCCGGTCTGGATCACCGCTTCGGTCGGGATCAACAGCGCCTTGCCGGCGCGCGGATCCATGAACTGCATCTGCACGAACATGCCCGGCACCAGCTTGCGGCCCGGGTTCGCAAGTTCGAGCCGCGCCTTCACCGTGCGCGTCGTGGCATCCACCTCGGGCAGCAGCGCCTGCACACGACCGTCGAAACGCACGCCGGGCACGGCCGGGCTGCGCGCCTGAACCTTGGCCCCCGGGCGCAACAACGCGGCCTGGCTTTCGGGCACCTCGGCATTCGCCCACACCGACGCCAGGCCATTGATGCGAAACAGCGTGCTGCCGAGCGCGACCGCCATGCCTTCGCGCACCGCCAGCTCGGTGACCACGCCGCCTCTCGGCGCCACGATCGTGAAACGCCGCTGGATGCTGCCCGAGCTTTCGACAAGCGCGATCTGCGCCTCGGTCATGCCGGCCTGGCGCATGCGCTGGCGCGCGGCGTCGACCAGCACGGCCAACTCGCCGCCCTGCATGCGGCGCACCGACAGGTACTCCTCCTGCGCCGCCACCCAGTCGGGCACGTACAGCTCGGCCAGCGGCTGGCCCTCGGCCACCGCGTCGAGCGTGGCGCGCACATGCAGCCGCTCGACGAAACCCGCCGCACGCGCCTGCACGACGACCTGCTCGCGTTCGTTGAAGGCGATGCTGCCAACCGCCGCCACCTGCGGCGCGAGCATCCCCTCGAGGACCGGCGCCGTGCGCAGGCCAAGGTTCTGCTGCACGCGCGGGCTGACGGTGACGCGGCTCGTATCGCCGTCGCCGCCGGCGTAGGCCGGGTACAGCATCATGTCCATGAACGGCGACTTGGCCGGCTGGTCGAACTTGTTGCCCGGCACCATCGGGTCGTGGTAGTAGAGGATCTTTTGGCCCGTGGCGGGGTCGATGTCGCCCGCCTTCAGGCCCTGCGCGATGTGGCGGCGGGTCGCGTCTTCGGCTGATTCGTTGGCCGGTGCCGCGCCGTCGGGCGCAGCCATCGGCGCGCCGCTCATCCCCATGCCTTGTTTCATGCCGGTGGCGTAGAGCGCATAACCGCCGGCGGCTGCCGCGGCGACGATAAGCACGCCGACGGCGGCGAGGGAGGTCTTGTTCATGGCTTGTCCTTCACGTCGGCGCCAAACAGGTAGGCGAGTTGCGCCCACAGCGCGGCGGCTTCCACCTCGAGCTTCAGGCGTTCGATGCGGGTGTCGAGTTCGTTGCGCCGCGCGTCGAGCACAGCGCCCAGGGCTGAGCTGCCGCCGCGGTAGGCGGCCAACGCGGCGCGGCTGCGTTCGGCCGCCAGCTCGACCAGTGTGTTGTCGTAGTGAAGAGCGCGTTCGCGCCGGCTGCGCCACTGTTGCAGTGCGACGCGTGCATCGGCAAGCACCATGCGCTCGGCGTCCTCGCGCTCGGCCTTCGCCTGTTCGAGCTGCGCCATGCGGGCGGCGAGTTCGCGGTCCTGGCGCTGGCCGCGATCGACGTGCAACGGGATCGAGAAGTTGATCGACACCATGTTCGAGTAGGCCGAGCCGCGCTGGCTGTACATCAACTCCACCGTCCAGTCGGGTTTGAGGTTGGCTCGCGCCAGCTCGATCTCGGCGCGTGCGATGTGTTCGCGGCTCGCCGCCAGCACGATCTGCGGCTGGCGCGCGAGCTCGCGTTGCAGCCGGTCTTCGTCCAGCGGCGCCTGGCTCAGGTCGGGCGCGGCGTCCAGCGGCTGCTCGGCCTGCGGCCCGATCCAGCGCGCCAGGCGGGTCTTGGCGACGGCGATCTGCAGCTCGATGTCTTTGGCGCGGTCGTCGATGCGCGCCACTTCGCTGCGCGCCGCGAACAGCTCGGCCTGCGCGCCGCGCCCACCGCGATAGGCGGCGTCGGCGGCCTGCACCTGCAGCTGCGCCTCGTCGCGCTGGCGCTGGATCAGGGCCTGGGTGCGTTCGAGAAAGTGGCGTTCCAGCCAGGCCATGGCGGCGTCGCGCTGCAAGGCGGCGCTGATGGCCGCGCGGGTGGCATCGGCAACATCGATCTCGCTCGCTGCGCGCGCGCTGCGCGCCTGGCGCTTGTCGGCGCGTGTCAGCTCCTGCATGACACCGATCGAGCGCATGGTCATGAAGTCGCGCCCGATGGTGAAGCGGTCGCGGCCGTCGATCGGCAGGTTGACGATGCCGGCCTTGAACACCGGGTCGGGGCGCTGACCGGCCGCCACCGCCAGCTCGAGCGCGGCGCTGGCTTGCGCCTGCGTGGCGGCGATGGCGCGCGACTCGCGCGCCGCCAGCCGCACCGCGTCGTCGAGCGACAGCGCGGCATGTGCCGGCGCGGCGGCGAGCAGCAGCGCGGCGCTGGCCAGCAGCGCGGCGGTCGAAGAGGGAAGTCGCATGGGAACTCCTGAAGATCACAACGTGGGCCGCGGCGCACAAGCCGCGGCCCTCGAGCCGGATGCTTCAGGAGATCAGATGCGCCAGCAGCAGTGCAACACGCTGTGCGGTTCGGGCGGCGCGCGCTGGCGCAGCCGATGGTGCTGCGCCCATGCCGGCTGCTCGGCGGCAAGCCGGTCGGCCGTCTCCACCAAGAACAACACCGCGAAGTCCGCGGTGAAGGCCGCCAGGGTCGGTGTGAGATCGACGGCCTGCTGGCCCGCATCGGGTTGGCAGTGCTGGTAGCACAACGCCGGCTGCTGCTCATCGACCGCTGCGGCGTCGGCCATCATCGCCTCGCACGGCATGCCGGCCATCGTCGCAGTGCGCAACGGCACGGCGCCATCCTGTCCCGGGCAGGCATAAGCCGCCAAGGCCATCTGCGCGAACAACACTGCAAAGGCCAGGGCCGTGGCGATGCGCCGGCGCAGGCGGTGTCCAAGGTTCATGGTCGCAGCTTAGTCGAGACCCGCGAGCGGTGCGCGGTGAACACCAGCGCCGCGACGGCAAGCGCGATGGCGGCGTAGTTGGTGATCAAAAACTCCGGCGTGTTCCATGCCACGCCGTCGAAGCCGCGCTGGGTGATCGGATACAACACCGGCGAGGGATAGAAGTCGGCCGAGTGCGAGAAGACGTCGATCACGATGTGCGACCACCAACCCAGCAGTGGCACCCACAGCGCCTTGCGCCAGGCCCAGACGATGGCCGTCAAGGCAGCGGCGACGATGGCGCTGTGCATGATGCAGTGCAGGTGGTGGGTCCACATCGCAACCAACGGCGGCAGGGCGGGCTCGAGGCCGGGCAGGGCCGTGGCGTAGGCTGACAACAGGCGCACGCCCTCATTGCCGAACAGGGCAGCGGTCAACAACGGCGCGAGTTGCACCAGGTCCGGCGCAACCGCGAGCCCAACTGTGGCTGCTGCGGCTTTGTGTGGAACAGGCCAATGGCGTCGAGCCCACGTGACGCCGATACCCACCCAAAGTCCATGCGCCAAGATGTCCATGAACAGCACGTCCGTCGCAAGCAAGCGGGGCTTTAGCGTTTGAGATTGACCGAGAGCTGCGTCGCAGTGCTCCCTTTGTTGCTCCACATCCAGCAGTAGTCCTGCGGCACGCCCACCTTCAGCGTTTCCTTGGCCTTCGAGACCTGCTGCAGCTTCGCAGGAAAGACAGCGTCCTTGCCGAGGTGGTAGTGGATGTTGAAGTCCATTGGCCCGGTGCCGTCGAACTCCCAGCCGATCGCGTCTCCGGCGCCAAGCTTGCCGCACACTTCGACGAACTTGCCCGGCGCAACCGTTGCGCTGTGGCGGAACGTACTGTCGCTGCTCCAGTTGATCTCGACGATGTGGTCGTTGGCCAGCGTTGGCCATGCAAGGAGTGCTAAGGCCAGCAGGGCCAGGGCGCGATGGGATCTCATGGTGAACACTCCTGATGTGGTTCTCAACTGCTCTATGACGACCCGCGACGCTTCCTTCGCCGCGGTTGGCGAGATGTCGGCGGCGGCCCGCGGTGCCTGCGTCCCAGGACGAGCGCCAGGACGATCACGGCGATCGCACTCACGAGCCCGCCGAGCAGCACGAACGTCAGCGAGTCGTGCGATAGCCTCGACAGATTCTTCAGTTCGTGGGCCATGACTACGGGCGCTGGCCGGAGCGCAACAAGCCGCTGCTTGCGTCGCGTGCCAGGCTCCAGCCGCGCCAGCCCAGGTAGAGCGCCACCGCGGCCACCAGGGCGCAAGACACCAGCACATGACCCGCGGCGGCAGCGGCCAGTGACAGCGCCGAGCCTGCGACGAGCACGCTCCAGGCGGCGGCTTCCCAGAGTCTTCGCGTGCCGTCGGGTTGGATCGCTGCCATGAGCAGGCCGGTGACGACGATCAACTCCAGAGCAGCATTGCCACGCGCGTGCGACGGCTCGAAGAGGCCGCTGCCGGCCGCTGCCAGAACGACGACGAGCGCCGAGCCGGCGAGCACTCCTCCAAGCCCCGCGAACACGCCATGCACACCTGCGCGCCAGGTTTCCGCCGGCGGCTGTGCCTGCAACCGCCAAAGGAGCAAGCGATGCGCAGCGAAAGCGGCTGCGGCGAGCAACAGGCACTCATGCCACGCCAGGCCAGTGGCGGCAAGGCCCAGCACGAGTGCTGAGCCGAACAGCCCTGGCCATGCCGAAACCCCGGTCGCAGTCACCGCCGTCTACTGAACGACCTGAATGTCGGTAATGGTGAACTTTCCGGCATCGTTGACTACCTTGAACTTCACCTTGTCGCCCGCCTTCACATTGTCCAGCACCGCCTTGTCACGCACATTGAAGACCATCGTCATCGCCGGCATGTCCAGGCTCTTGATGTCGGCGTGCTTGACTGTCACCTTGGCCGCGTCCTTGTCCACCTTGCGCACTTCGCCATCGGTCATGTCCGCGGTTGGTGCGACGGCTTGCGCCACGGCTTGTGCGGATGGTTTGTGAGCCCCGTGGTCGCCGCCAGCCTGGGCTTGCAGCGCAAGGGCGGTACCAGTCGCCGCGGCCAGGACCAACACGAGAGATCGAGCTTGTTTCATCTGACTTCCTTTTTCATCACTTGAAGTAACTGCTGAAAACGCTGCTGCTGCCGTCGGCGGCAATCAGCAGCACGTCGAAGGGATCTCTGCGACTTCCATAGGCTGGCCCGTCCATGCCCGGAGAACCGACCGGCATGCGGGGAACGGCCAGCCCCAGGCCTTGCGGCCTCTCCCTGAGCAACCTGAGCACGTCCTGCGCCGGCACGTGACCTTCTACGGCGTAGCGGCCGACGCGCGCGGTGTGGCATGAGCCGACCTTCTCGGGCAGCCCCAGTCGGGCGCGCGCGGCCGTGTTGCCTACGTCGTGAACCTTTACGCGAAAGCCGTTCGCCTCCATGTGCGCCACCCAGTCCCTGCAGCAGCCGCATGCGGGGCTCTTCCAGACCTCGATTTCGATCGGGGGCGCCGGTTGGAGCGCGAGCGCAGATAGGGACAGCATGCCCGCCCCGGCCAGGAGAAGACGGCGACGCGTACTCATGCCGCCGGCGTTACCCTGATGGTGCCGACCATGCCCGCCTGGTAGTGGCCGGCGATCAGGCAGGCGAACTCGAACTCGCCGGCCCGGTTGAAGGTCCACACGATCTCGCTGGTCTTGCCCGGCGGCACATGCGCCATGTAGGGCTCGTCGTGTTCCATGTTGGGAAACTTGACCATCAGCTCGGCGTGTTTGCCGTTCTCGGCCTTGGTGCCGATGACGAACTCGTGCATCACCTTGCCGTTGTTGCGGACGACGAACCGAACCGTCTCGCCCTGCCGCACGTCGATACGGTCGGGCGTGAAACGCATGTTGTCGGCCATCCCGACATCGATGCTGCGCTTGGCCTCCTTGGCCTCGCCGGCGATACCCCAGTCCTTCTGCTCCTTGCGCACCGACCCCTTCTTGGCGTGCGGCTTGTCGGTGTGGGCGCGGGCGCCGAACGTCAGCAGGCTCACTGCGGTACCGAGAATGAATCGTCTGCTTTGCTGCATGGCTTCGCTCCTTTCGTTGAATGAAAATGGCTAGTTGCCTAGTGACCCGAATGCCCGCCGGCCGGCTTGCGCACCTTGACTTCGACGTCCTTCGACGGCCGGGCCATCGGGGGCATCGAACCCACGCCTTCGGCCTTGAAGCGGGCGGTGTCGGGCAGAGCGCCGGTGAACTCGTAAGCCACCGTGCCGGGCGGGTGCTTGTACCAACCCGGGTCGCTGTAGTCGCCGGGCTTTTGCTCTTTCCTCACCTTCACAACGCTGAACATGCCACCCATGCCGACAGCACCGAACGGCCCGGCGCCGGCCATCATCGGTGCGGTGTTGTCCGGCAGTGGCATTTCCATCTCGGTCATGTCCTTCATGCCGCGTTCGCCCATCACCATGTAGTCGGGGATCAACTTTGTGATCTGGCGCGCGATACCTCGATGGTCGACGCCGATCATGGTCGGCACGTCGTGACCCATCGCGTTCATCGTGTGGTGGCTCTTGTGGCAGTGGAAGGCCCAGTCGCCTTCCTCGTCGGCCAGGAAGTCGATCTGCCGCATCTGCCCCACTGCGACATCGGTCGTCACCTCGTACTGCCGGCTGGACTTCGGCGTCGGCCCGCCGTCGGTGCCGGTGACGAGGAACTCGTGCCCGTGAAGGTGGATCGGGTGGTTCGTCATCGTCAGGTTGCCGATGCGGATGCGCACCCTGTCCATGTGCTTGACGACGAGCGGGTCGATGCCGGGGAAGATACGGCTGTTCCAGCTCCAGAGGTTGAAGTCGAGCATGGTCATGATCTTCGGCGTCGCGCTGCCGGGATCGATGTCGTAGGCGTTGAGCAGGAAGCAGAAGTCGCGGTTCACCTCGTCGATCAGCGGGTGCTTTTGTTTCGGGTGCGTGATCCAGAAGCCCATCATCCCCATCGCCATCTGCACCATCTCGTCGGCGTGCGGGTGGTACATGAAGGTGCCGGGTCGGCGCGCGACGAACTCGTAGACATAGGTCTTGCCGGGCGGGATGCCGGGCTGGTTCAAGCCCGTCACGCCGTCCATGCCGTTGGGCAGCCGCTGGCCGTGCCAGTGGATGCTGGTCAGTTCGCCGAGCCGGTTGGTGACGAACAGGCGCACGCGGTCGCCTTCGACGACCTCGATCGTCGGCCCCGGGCTCTGGCCGTTGTAGCCCCACAGGTGGGCCTTGAAGCCGGGCGCCATCTCGCGCACCACCGGCTCGGCGACGAGGTGGAACTCCTTCACGCCGGCGTTCATGCGCCAGGGGCAGGTCCAGCCGTTGAGCGTGACCACCGGGTTGTAGGGCCGGCCGCTACTGGGCAGCAGCGGCGGCATGGTGTCGGGCTTGGTCTGGATGACCGGCTCGGGCAGGGCGGCCATCGCCACTTTGCTGACCGCTGCGGCACCGACCGCTGCGGTGACTGCGCCTGCGCCGCCAAGGAAGTTGCGTCGGGAAACCATCGTTTCAGTCCTCAAAGCGGTTCAGTGAGCGGCACCGCCGCCGCCCATGGCGGCTGCCGATGGTCCGGCGGGCGTGGAGATCGTGGCCTTGCCGACGAGCGCCATGTCGAGATCCGACTGCGCCAGCCAGAAGTCGCGCAGCGACTCGATGTAGGCATTGACACTGGTGATCTGTGACCGGGCGTCGGCCAGGAGCTCGAATACGCCGATGAGCATGCCGTTGTAGCGGAGCACTTGCTCTTCCGAGATGCGCTTCCTCAGGGGCACGATCTCGTCGCGCTGATGGCGCGCGATGTCGTAGGCCGATCGGTAGTTGCCGTAAGCCTCGCGTACCTCAGAGCGGGCATTGATCGCCGTCTGTGCTGCCCGATGCACTGCCTGCATGTAGATGGCTTCGGCGCGCGCGACGCGCGCTCCGCCCCAGTCGAACAGCGGAAGTTCCACGCTGATCTCCCAGCCGGTTTGTCGCGGCGCCTCGTTGGACGAGTTGCGCACCAAGCCGAGTTCGAGAACGTTGATGAAGCGTGTCATCCGTGTCAGCCCGAGGTTGCGCGCCGTCTGCTCCGCACCCAGCTTGGCAGCCTGTACGTCCAGGCGCTGCCGCATCGCGAGACTCTCGATGTCCGGCTGATTCGTTGGCTCGGTGGGCAGATCCGGCAGGCGCTCAGGCAGTTGGTACTGAGCCTGGCTCCCCCACAAGCCCAACAGCCGAGTCAGGCGCTCGCGCGACGACCGTTGCGCTTGGTCCGCACGCGCCAGGCCCAGCGCCGCGTCAGCATAGAACCCCTGCTCGCGTGCGCGTGCGAGCTTGTTGAAGTTGCCTACCTGCTCCATCCGTCGCGCAAGCTCCGCACCCGCTTCGGCGGTTTCCTTCACCTGTCGCATGTAGCGCACGGCTTCTTCCGCAGCGACCGCCTGGAAGTAGGCCTTGCGCGTATCCGCCGCCAGCGCCAGCACGTCCATTGCGACCTCGCGCTTGACCTGATCGAAGCGCCGTGCCTCGAGGCGCGAGACCATGGGCAATGCCAGTAGCCGTGCGAGGTTGATGTGCAAGCCGCGCTCGATCTCGATCTCTGCGCCTTGCTTCAGCCGCCCGAAACTGAATCCAGGGTTCGGCAGACGCCCCGCCTGCACTACCTCGGCCTCGGTGATGCCGAGATCCTGAAAGCGAGCCTGCAGGCCACGGTTGTTCAACAGTGCCAGCTGCACTGCAGCGTCAACGGTCAGGGGCTTGGCCAGAAGCTCCGCGACGCGCCGCTCGATGACGTCGTCATCGGCCGCGCTGCGAGCCCACTGGACATCCTTACCAAGGCGCTCCTTGGCTGTCGCTTCGATCGACGAAAAGCCCGCGTCCGGGGAAAAACTCGCACAGCCACCCGCAAGCGCCGCGATCAATAGCACGCCAGTCAGCTTCAGTCTGGCGCCCTCAGGCCGGCGCGAGCGGCACGGCTGGGTCGTAGATGGTTCAATCATCGCAGTTACCTTCAGTTCATCTTGTGGCCACCGTGCCCGGGCGCGCTTGCGGGCTTGGCTGCCGACGCGGCCGCAGACGGGGCTGCAGGTTGACTCGCTTCGCGCGCGTAAACCCGCCAGCCGCCGACGCGGTTGACGGTGTCGTTGGCTTCTCTCCAGGAGCCCGCGGGCTGATCCTGGTATCGCTGATAGCCCGAGAGCGCGGAGCGGTACCCCGTCGCGGGCACGCTTGCCGCGGAACTGGACGGGTCAAGCCGCGCCGGGACGCTCGTCTGGGCACCGACGCTCGCCGCCACGGCGAGCAACGCGGCCGGCGCCAGCCGGCAGGCAGTGGTTTTGAGCATGACTTCCTCGCTACATTCGAACCAGCTCTCGTCGCGCAAGCGATTGAGAACCGACCGCAACGCGGGCCCGATCGGGCTACCGGCTGCGCAGGCGAATCAGGCGAGGAGGGTGCGGGGTGGTCGATGCGGCACGTCGGTCACGACACCGACATAGCCCGCACTGCTGAACGAGAACCGACTGGCTTGCAGATCAGGCGAGCCCGTCTGCTCGTCCGGCGCGGGCGCAGCGGCCGCGCAGCAAGGCGAGCAGCTACTGCACTTCATCTTCACCGCTGCTGCGGAGCCCTCCTTGGAGGAGTCGGCTAACGCACCATCTGCGATGCCCGTCGACTCGTCCGCATCAAGAGCAGCGGGAGTGACCGACGACTCAGCCGTGCGGTGGTCACTCACCTTCTGGGATACCGACGCGCTGTGATGCGCCTGCATGCTCGCAGCAGCCTGCCGTTGATGCCCTGGCCCGCAGCCGATCATTGTCACGGCCGCCACCCCTTTGAGCGGGATGGCTGCGGCCATGATGCAGATCAGCAGGAAGCGAACCAGTCGGCTCATAACACCACTTTAACGCACGCAGTGTGCGCCCCGGCTGACACAGACGTGCCACCACGCATAGTGGATTGATGCGGAAGCATTGAAGATCAAGGTTTAGGTTTGCGCTGCAATGTACAAGACGGTTCCCAACAAGACTGCAACCAAAACGTTGCAGGTTTGCAATCAATCTCCCGTCAGAACGTCCGAGTTGACTTATGAGCACGAGGCCCTGGTCGCAGCGCGGTGCCTCTGGCATGCGCAGGGATCGCAGCGGAGAGGGTGTTTCTTGCCAGCGTCTCGATGATGGGACAGTCCGGGCGGTCGTCGCCTTGGCAGCAATGAATGAGGTGTTCAAGAGTGGCTTTCATGGCCTGAAGTTCCTTGAGCTTCTCGTCGAGCTCATTGAGGTGCGCCTGGGCCAAGGTACGAACCTGCCGGCTCGGCCTCTTGCGGTTCTGCCACAGGCCGAGCAGTTCGCGAATCTGCTCGATGGAGAAGCCCAGGTCGCGCGACTGGCGGATGAAGCGCAGGGTGCCAACCTCCTTGTCGGTGTACTGCCGGTAGCCCGACTCGGTGCGCACCGCCTCCGGGAACAGGCCGACACTTTCGTAGTGGCGGATCATCTTTGCCGAAATGCCCGAGGATTTCGCGGCTTCGCCGATGTTCATGCCCATCGCTGTTCTCCTGAGGCTTTCACGGTTCGAGGTTGATCGCGGGACGTGTGCGACGGGCGGCGGTCGGCAACGCCGCGCCAGCGGCGAAGCGTCAGCGCGTTCAGCACCACGCTGACGCTGCTGAAGGCCATCGCGGCCCCGGCGATGACCGGGTTCAGCAGGCCCAGCGCCGCCAGCGGGATGCCCAGCACGTTGTAGCCGAAGGCCCAGAAGAGGCCTTGCTTGATCTTCGAGTAGGTACGGCGCGAGATATCCAGCGAGTCGGCCACCAGCCGTGGGTCGCCGCGCATCAGCGTGATACCGGCGGTCTCGGTGGCCACATCAGCGCCGCCGGCCATCGCGTACGACACCGACGCGGCCGCCAGGGCCGGGCCGTCGTTGAGACCGTCGCCAACGAAGGCCACCACTTCGCCGGCATCGCGCAGCTCCTTGACGATGGCCGCCTTGTCGCCGGGCAGCACTTCGGCGCGCACCTCGTCGATGCCCAGCTCCTTCGCGACCGCTTCGGCGGCGCCGCGGTTGTCGCCGGTCAGCATCACGGTCCGGATGCCGAGTTGATGCAGCCGAGACACCGCCTCCGCCGCGGCGGGCTTGACCGTGTCGCCGAAGGCCAGAAGACCCAGCAATTGCCGCTGGCCAGCATCGGACTGGACGAGCCACGACACGGTTCTGCCTTGATTTTCGAGGCGTTGCGCTTCGACGTGCAAACGTCCTTCCTCGAGACCCAGTTCATGCAGCAGGCGCGTGCTGCCCAGAGCCAGCGTCTGGCCACGCACGACACCCTGCACCCCGCGCCCCGGCAGGGCCTGGGCATCGTGCACCTCGGGCACCGGCAGGCGCTCGTGCCGGACCTGGTCCATCACGGCCACGGCCAACGGATGGCTGCTCGACTTCTGAAGTGCAGCGGCCAGGCGCAGCACCTCGTCCCGGGTCGAGCCTTCCGCGGCCACCACGGCAGCAAGCGAAGGCTTGCCTTCGGTGAGCGTGCCGGTCTTGTCGAACGCGACCACGGTGACCGCGTGCGCGACCTCCAGCGCTTCGGCATCCTTGATGAGGATGCCGTGACGCGCAGCGACGCCCGTGCCGGCCATGATGGCCGTCGGCGTGGCCAGCCCGAGCGCACAAGGGCAGGCGATGACCAGCACGGCGACAGCGTTGATGAGCGCGTGCTCCCAGTCACCCGTGAAGCCGAACCATCCCAGGAAGGTGACGACCGCGATGACCAACACTATGGGCACGAACACCGCGCTCACGCGGTCGACGATGCGCTGGATGGGCGCCTTTGCGGCCTGGGCCGATTCGACCATGCGGATGATGCGGGCCAGCGTCGTCTCTGCGCCAATGGCCGTCGTGCGGACCGTCAACGCGCCTTCGGCGTTGATGGCGCCGCCTGTCACCTTGTCGCCGACGCCCTTGGCTACCGGCAGGCTTTCACCAGTGATGAGCGACTCGTCGATGTGGCTGCGCCCTTCGACGATGTCGCCGTCGACAGCTACGCGGTCACCGGGACGCACGATGACGAGGTCGCCGAGCATCACCTGTTCTACCGGGACGTCCACCTCGACGTCGCCGCGGCGCACGCGGGCGGTGGTTGGGCGCAGCGCATTGAGTGCCCGGATGGCATCAGCGGTCTGCCGCTTCGCGCGCTGCTCCAGCCACTTGCCCAGCAGCACCAGCGTGATGACCGCAGCGGAGGCCTCGAAGTACAGGTGCGGCATGCCGTGCGCGGCATGTTTGAAGAGGAGATAGACCGAGAGCCCGTAGGCCGCCGAGGTACCCAGCGCTACCAGCAGGTCCATGTTGCCGGTTTTGGCAAGTACGGCTTTCCAGCCGGCGCGGTAGAAACGCCAGCCGAGCCAGAACTGCACCGGGGTCGCCAGCGCGAACTGAAGCCATCCGTCCAGCATCCAGTCGATGCCGAAGAGCTGCAGCAGCATCGGCAGGACCAGGGGCAGCGTCAAAACGCCGCTCACGGCGACGGGCCACCAGACGGGGAGGCGGGAAGTCGACTGCGGCCTTACCTCATGAGCGTCCTTCGCGATGTAGCCGGCCTTCTCGATGGCTCCCTTCAGCGCCGCAACCGACACTGTCGACAGAGCTTGGATGCTCGCCTTCTCGGTCGCGAGATTGACCGTGGCGGCGGAGACGCCAGGAACCTTGCGCAGCGCCTTCTCGACGCGAGCCACGCACGAGGCGCAGGTCATGCCTTCAACCTGGAGCGTAGTCTCGGTCGTCGCGACGTCGTAGCCGGCCTTGCGCACGGCAGCGGCCAGCGCGTCTGCGGTCACCGAGGCATCGGCATTCACAGAGGCTTGTTCGGTCGCCAGGTTGATGCTGGCTTGCCTTACGCCGGGGACCGACTTGAGCGACTTCTCGACGCGCATGACGCAGGAGGCACAGGTCATGCCCGTAACCTGTAGCTTGATGTCGGACAGTGCGGCGGTGTTCATGGATGCCTCGGGAAGGTTGTTCGATGTTGCGCATCATCAACGTTCTAACGATGGCAATGTCAACAGCTACCAAACGGATGTGCCTACAGGCATTGTGGATTCCCGGCAAGGTCGCTTGACCTTCCAACAGTAGGAGAGTGGACAGTTGACGTGTCAACAACCCACTGGAGCAAGTAATGATTGCCTTCGAAGTCAACGACATGACCTGCGGCCACTGCGTCAGCACCATCACCAAGGCGCTGAAGGCCACCGACAAGGAAGCCAAGGTTCAAATCGACCTGACCACGCATCGGGTGCAGGTGGAGCCCGTATCGGCCGACGCCGAGGAGCTGGCGCAAGCCATCAAGGATGCCGGCTACACGCCGGTGCCGGTCGAGGCGGCAGTCGATGAAGTCGCGGAGCGTCGTCACCAAGGCCATCAAGCATGCTGACCCGCGGGCCTTGAAGATGGACCTCGCCAGCCACCGCGTGTGCGTCGAGACCACCGAAGACCGCGAGACCATCGGGTCGGCGGTTGCCGAGACGGGGTACGTGCCGGGATGACCAACGCCGGTCCTCGGCCCCGGTGCGCTCCTACGTCGCTCGGTGTTGCCCTCCTACGGTTGTCAGCAGCGCGGAGACGTAGATTGACATGTTGCGTTGCCGACGCTACGCGCGTTCAACGAATGCATGCCTGCATGTATGCGGCAGCCATGTCGCCATGGCGCGTTGATCACCGAAATTCACCTCCAGGAGACCTCGATGAACCTCAAAACGCTCAACCCCCTCAAGGCCATGTGCCTTGTACCGCTGACGGCCCTTTGGCTCGCATCGGCACCGGCCCAGGCGCAGACCGCTCCTGCGATGGCGCCGTCCGCAAGTATGCCCATGGGACAGATGCACAAGGGCGTAGCTGGGCCGCATGACATGAAGGCGTCCATGATGATGGGGATGGACGGCATGCAGAAGATGCCGATGTCTGGCGACACCGACAAAGACTTCGCGATGATGATGAAGATGCACCATCAGCAAGCCTTGAACATGGCCGAGATGGAGCTTGCCAACGGCAAGTCCCCTGAAATGAAGGCGATGGCCAAGCAGATCATCGTGGCGCAGAAGAAAGAGATCGCGCAGTTCGACAAGTGGCTTGCCAAGCAGAAGTGACCTGTGGCGGTGAGGTCGCCCCACTTGGATGGCGTGTCGTTCTGTCGCCAGCTTCAGGCGGCAAGCCAACCACCCGCAAAACCAGCTCGCCGCAAACCGCTTGAGATGTACGTGCAACTACGCATCAATCGCCACAACAAGCCGGACTGATGGTTCTCGATCATCAGAACGATCGGCCCCTGGTTGAGCCCGAAGTGCCATGGTGACACCCACCAGCCATACGGGTTGCCGGGCTCTCCTGGGTGCGACGGGTTGAAGGCCGCCTTGAAGCCGTAGGCGTTGAACTCGGTCAACTTGGCCTGGTAAACGCAATAGTCCAAAGTAGGCAACACGATCTCGGGTGCGAAGGGCAGCGATGCCACAACCGCCCACGGTGCCAGCGTGCCGTCGTCGGGCCCATAGGGAACGCCGCGGGCCAGGTAGTCGAAGAACTGGCGCTCGATGCCGTTGACCATGACGGTGACGGGACCAGGGCCTTCGCTCGCCGTGATGCCCCAACAGTGGCTGCCGTAGCCGTCGAACTTGCGCGGGTTGTCCACGGCATAGCGTCGCTGCGCATGCGTGGCGCGGCGGCTGTTCTCGAAGTAGTCGATGCCCTTACCGCGCATGAATTCGTCCTGGATGCCACGGAAGTCGATCCAGACGTGCGACAACTGGTGCGTGAACAGCGGTCCGGCATACAGGTAGTCCTGCCCACCGCCCGGTTGACCACCTCGTTCCCACCGGTATGTGGTGGCCCAGGCCGCATAACTTTGTGCCGGTAGCGGATGTGTGGGCGAGCCCAACCCAAGCACATAGAGCAGCAGTGCCTCGTCGTAACCTTCCCATCGGTAGGGGAGGAACCCGCTCTCCGGCTTCCAGCCATGGGTGACCGTGGCACCACCATCTTGCGCCCAGGTCCAGTTGGCGCGGCGAAACAGCGCGTCGCCGAGCGTGCGGATTTCGTCCTCGTCGGCGCTGTCGGCGTCGAAGTAAATCGAGGCTGCCAACGCACCTGCCAACAGAAAAGTGCTGTCCACGGTGGACAGTTCGCATTGCCAGGCGCGCCGACCCGTCTGCATGTCGAGAAAGTGGTAATAGAAACCTTGGTACCCCGTAGCGTCTGCCTCGGTGCCTTGCGGGCTGTTCCAGAAAAATCGAAGCGTTGCAAGCGTCCGCTCCACTGCCGCTGCCCGTGTCATGAAGCCGCGTTCCACGCTCACGGGGTAGCACGCCAAGGCCAGGCCGGTGGCCGCAATGCTCGCAGGCCAATCCGGTGCAGTCTTGTCGATCACCAAGCCGTTGGCAGGATTCGTTTCATGCAGGAAGTAGCCGAACGTCTCGCGCTGGAGTTTCTCGAGTACAGCATCGACGCTCGGTCTCGCGCCATCGCCCATGCTTTCATTCCGCACGATTGGCGCGCTGTCGGCGGGATGAGTCAACATGGGTTCGAGGTCTCGCGACTCTGCGTCAAGTTGAAGCTACGCGAATTACGCAGCGCCGTCTGTGCGGCAGCGAACTCTGCGGCTGTGCCACGTCAAACACCGAATGGCGAGACTCAGCGCCCACCGAACGCAGCAACTTGTCGTGCGAGGGCCTACAAAAAGTCGCGGAGGTTGCCTATCCTTGAGGGCGATGGCGCCTCTGATCATCGACCAGCAGCGCGCCGCAACGGTGCCTGGAGCTTTCGTGATGCCCAGCTCGTACACCCCAAGAGGTAACCACCTGCTTGCAGCGCTGCCGGACGCCGAATGGGAGCGCTGGCAGCCGCAGCTTGAACAGGTGGAGATGCCGTTGGGCCAGGTACTGTATGAGTCGGGGACTACCTTAAGCCACGTGTACTTTCCAAGCTCGGCGATCGTTTCGTTGCTGTACGTGATGGAAGACGGTGCCTCGGCGGAGATCGCGGTTGTTGGCAACGAGGGCGTTGTCGGTATCTCGCTGTTCATGGGAGGCGAGTCCACGCCAAGCCGTGCCGTGGTTCAGAGCGCCGGCCAGGGTTTTCGACTGAAAGCGCAGGTGATCAAGGCCGAGTTCAACCGCGCTCCCGTGCTGCACTTGCTGCTGCGATACACCCAGGCGTTGATCACGCAGATGTCGCAAACGGCAGTGTGTAACCGGCATCACTCACTGGACCAGCAACTGTGCCGGTGGTTGCTGTTGAGCCTTGATCGTCTCCAGGGCGACGAGCTGGTGATGACTCAGGAGTTGATCGCCAACATGCTGGGCGTGCGCCGTGAAGGCGTCACCGAGGCGGCGCTCAAGCTGCAGGCCGCGGGGCTGATCCGCTACGCGCGCGGCCACATCTCTGTTTTGGACCGGCCGGGCTTGGAACGACGTAGCTGTGAGTGTTATGCGGTCGTCAAGAATGAATACGACCGGTTGCTTCCTGCAAAGACGGCCGCTTGAGCCTTGGCACGCCTTGCCACGCTGAGTGCGCCAACGCACAGACGCGTGACCTGCAACTGGCGCACCGTGCAGCCTGAGCGGTGCAATGAGTTGATCGCCTCCGAGTTTGGCTTCGTGCGCATACGCGCGGCGGCACACGTTGGGTGATTTCGCAAGAAGAGCGCGTGGCGGTTTTGGCGACGCGTACACGTCGTCACGATCCATCTGCGCTCATTTCGGATCGAAAGGGACACCGGATGGAACTCGGCATGATCGGATTGGGGCGAATGGGTGCCAATATGGTGCGGCGCTTGCTCAGGGATGGTCATGCGTGCGTGGTTCACGACGTGCAACCGTCTGCTGTCGCTGGTCTCGTCAAGGACGGTGCGACGGGGGCGGCGTCGCTGAAGGAGATGGTTTCGCAACTTGGCCAGCCCCGCACGATCTGGCTGATGGTGCCGGCGGCGGTTGTCGATCGGGCGCTCGGTGACCTGGTGCCGTTGCTGGACGCGGGCGACATCGTCGTCGACGGCGGCAACTCGTACTACCGCGACGACATGCGGCGAGGCACGCAACTCCAGGCCCGAGGCATTCACTATCTCGATGTCGGAACCAGTGGTGGCGTTGCCGGGCTGGAGCGCGGCTACTGCCTGATGATCGGCGGCGAAGGCGGTGTGGTCGAGCATCTGCGGCCGATCTTTTCTTCACTGGCGCCGGGCATCGAAGCTGCAACGCGGACTCCCGGCCGATCGGTCCGCACAGCCGGCACGGGCACGGCCGAAGACGGCTTCCTGCACTGCGGCCCGCACGGGGCAGGGCACTTCGTCAAGATGGTCCACAACGGCATCGAGTACGGCGTCATGGCGGCGTACGCGGAAGGGTTGAACATCCTGCGCAGCGCCAACGTGGGCCTGCGCGACCGGCAAGCGCAGAGCGGGCACGATGCCGAGACGACGCCGCTGCGCGAGCCCGAGCTGTATCGGTTCGAGATGAACCTGCCCGAGATCACCGAGGTGTGGCGCCGCGGCAGTGTTATCGGTTCCTGGTTGCTCGACCTGACCGCCACTGCCTTGCTGAAGGATCCCGAACTGGCTGGATACGGCGGCCGTGTGTCGGATTCGGGCGAAGGCCGCTGGACGATCCAGGCGGCCATCGACGAAGGGGTGCCGGTGCCGGTTCTCAGCGCCGCGCTGTTCGAGCGTTTCTCATCGCGCGGCAACGCCGACTTCGCAAACCGGGTCCTGTCCGCGATGCGGTACGAGTTCGGCGGCCATGCGGAGAAGCCGGCGCCATGACAGCGCCGCAAGACGTCGTGTTCCTGCTCGACGTGGACAACACGCTGCTCGACAACGACAGGGTCATCGCAGACTTGCGGGGCCACCTCGAGCGTGAATTCGGCACCGCCAGTGCAGCGCGCTACTGGGCGATCTTCGAGGGCTTGCGCAGCGAACTCGGCTATGCGGACTACCTGGGCGCGCTGCAGCGCTACCGTCTCGATGCGGAGCTGGGGCAAGACAGTGACCTGCGTCTACTGCAAATGTCGGCGTTTCTCATCGACTACCCGTTCGCGGATCGCCTCTACCCGCGTGCACTTGAAGTCATCGAGCGCCTGAGCAGCTTCGGACCCACGGTGATCCTGTCCGATGGCGACGTGGTCTTTCAGCCGCGCAAGGTTCGGCGCTCGGGTCTGTGGGATGCCGTGTCCGGCCGCGTGCTGATCTACATCCACAAAGAGCAGATGCTCGACGCGATGCAGCGTCACCACCCGGCGCGACACTACGTGATGGTCGACGACAAGCTGCGCATCCTCGCCGCCATGAAACAAATCATGCAGGATCGCTTGACGACCGTCTTCCCGCGTCAGGGCCACTATGCGCTGGACTCTGCTGCACTGGCCGCCTATCCGGCCGCCGACCTCAGCATCGAACGCATCGGGGACCTGCTGGATGCGAACATTCGCAGCCTGTGCGAGCCCCTGGAGAAGTCATGAACATCCACACCCGCAAGCTGCACGATCTGGGGCAACGCATCTGGCTCGACAACATCACTCGAGAGATGCTGAACAACGGGACCTTGGCGCGCTATATCGCTGAGTTGTCGGTGACGGGGCTGACATCGAACCCCACGATCTTCGAACACGCGATCGGCAGCGGTGACCTCTACGACGAAGCGATCCAGAAACTGTTGGCCCAAGGCTTGCCCTGCGAGGACATCTTCTTCGAACTCGCGCTGCAAGACCTGAAGCAAGCGGCGGATCTGTTCCGCCCGATCTTTGATGCCAGCAATGGCGGCGATGGCTGGGTGTCGCTGGAAGTCTCGCCGCTGCTCGCGAACGACACCGCCGGAACCATCCAGGCTGCTGCACGACTGCACGCGCGAGCCGCGCGCCCGAACCTCTTCATCAAGATCCCCGGCACGCCTGAAGGTATTCCGGCCATCGAGCAGTCGATCTTCGACGGCGTCCCGGTCAACGTCACCTTGCTGTTTTCTCGCGATCACTATGTGGCAGCGGCGAATGCTTATCTTCGCGGGATTGAGCGGCGCATCGAAGCCGGCCTGGATCCAAAGGTCGAATCGGTCGCTTCGCTTTTCGTCAGCCGCTGGGATGTCGTGGTGAAGGCAGACGTTCAGCCCCAACTGCACAACCGCCTCGGCGTCGCCATCGCCATGCGAACTTACAAGGCCTATTGCGACTTGCTCGCGTCCGAGCGTTGGCAACTCCTGGCCGCGGCCGGCGCTCGCCCGCAGCGCCTGCTCTGGGCCAGCACCGGTACGAAAGACCCTGCTGCACCTGCCACGCTCTACGTCGAAGCCCTCGCGGCAGCGGCGACCATCGACACGATTCCGGAAAAGACGCTGCTCGCCTTTGCCGATCACGGCAAGGTTGGCGCGACCTTGCCAGCCGATGGCGGGTACGCGGAAGGAGTGCTCGACGAGTTCAAACGCGAAGGCGTTGACGACGAAGCGCTCGCCCCGCGGCTGCAGCGCGAGGGCCTGCAGGCGTTTGCCAAATCGTGGAGCGGGTTGATGGCGCGGATTCGGGAAAAGAGTTCGCAGCCTGCAGCGGCAGCGAACAGCGCGGGGGCGGCATGAATCTCGGCTACGACAAAGCGCTTTACCTGCTGCCGTTTGACCACCGGCAGTCGTACGTGACGGACATGTTCCATTTCAAGCCACAGCTTGACCCGACACAGCTCATGCAGGTCATCGACAGCAAGCAGCTGATCTACGAAGGCTTCGGGCAGGCGCTGACCGAAGGCGTGCCGTTCGAGGCCGCAGGCATTCTGGTGGACGAGCAATTCGGCGCCGCCATCCTGCGTGATGCGCGTGACAGAGGCTGCGTCACCGCACTGTCCGTCGAACGCAGCGGCACGGACGAGTTCGAGTTTGAATATGGCGCCGACTTTGGTGGCCACATCGAGGCTTTCGATCCCACCTTTGCCAAGGTGCTGGTGCGCTACAACCCCGAGGGTGACCGAGCGCTGAACCTGCGGCAGATGGGCCGGCTGAAGCAGTTGTCCGGGTACTGCAGGCGCAGCCAACGCAGGTTCATGTTCGAGCTGCTGGTGCCGCCGACTGACGACCAACTTGCGCGTTCAGGTGGCAACAAGGACGTCTTTGATCGACAAACACGTCCGCTGCTGATGCAGCAGACTCTGCAGGCATTGCAGGACGCCGGCATCGAGCCTGACGTGTGGAAGGTCGAGGGCCTCGACCTCCACGCCGATGGCGAACGCATCGTGCAGATCGCGCGGCGTGGTGGCCGTGAGCAGGTCGGCTGCATCGTGCTCGGCCGCGGCGCCGATGAAGCCAAGGTGCGCGGTTGGCTGACCGTCGCTGCGGGCGTGCCCGGCTTCATCGGTTTCGCGGTAGGTCGCACCAGTTTCTGGGATGCGGTTTCCGGCTACCGCGCGCGGACGTTGACGCGCACCGAAGCAGCTTCGCAGATTGCGGGGCGCCTGCGCGAGTGGGTCGACGTCTTCGAGGCAGGGCGACGGTCCCACCCCGCGGGTACGCCATGACGAGCGGAGTCAGCGCCCTTGCCGGTCAAACGGCGTCTGCGTCGATGCTGATCGATGTGGGCAAGCTGGTGTCTGCGTACCACACGGACAGGCCCGACCCAACGATCGCCGCGCAGCGTGTGGCCTTCGGCACCTCGGGCCATCGCGGCTCGGCCTTCGACCGCTCGTTCAACGAATGGCATGTGTTGGCGATCACGCAGGCGATCTGCCACTGCCGCAACGCCCATGGCATCGGCGGGCCGCTGTTCCTGGGCATCGACACACATGCGCTGTCGGCACCTGCGTGCGCCAGTGCGCTGGAAGTCCTGGCGGCCAATGGCGTCGTTGTGATGCTGGCGACAAACGATGAGACCACGCCAACGCCGGCGGTCTCGCACGCGATCCTCGGCCACAACCGGGGGCGGTTGCACTCCAAAGACACAGGCCTGGCCGACGGCATCGTGGTGACGCCTTCGCACAACCCGCCGCGCGACGGCGGCTTCAAGTACAACCCGCCGCACGGCGGCCCGGCAGGCCAGGAGATCACGAACTGGATCGAAGCCGAGGCCAATCGCCTTCTCGAAGCGCGTCTCGAAGGTGTGAAGCGCATGCCGCACGCCGATGCGCTGCGGGTCGCGACGACGCACCGCCACGATTTTCTGAACGCCTATGTCGGTGGCCTCGGCAACGTGATCGACCTGGAGGCAATCCGCGAGGCGAAGGTGCGCATGGGTGTGGACCCGCTGGGCGGCGCCGGAGTGCACTACTGGGGGGCAATAGCCGAGCGCTACCGCCTCGACCTGACCGTCATCAGCGAGGTCGTCGATCCGACCTTTGCCTTCATGCCGCTCGACTGGGACGGAAAGATCCGCATGGACCCGTCGTCGCCATATGCCATGCAACGGCTGGTGGACATGAAGAGCCGCTTCGACATCGCCTTCGCCTGCGACACCGACCACGACCGTCACGGCATCGTTACCCCAGGGGCCGGCTTGCTGGCGCCCGACCATTACCTGGCGGCGGCCATCGACTTTCTGTTTCAGCACCGCCCGGATTGGGCGCCGTCGGCTGCGGTGGGCAAGACTGCCGTCAGCAGCCGGCTGATCGATCGGCTCACGGCCAGGCTTGGTCGCCATCTGGTCGAGATGCCGGTCGGTTTCAAGTGGTTCGCCGGCGGTCTGCAAAGCGGTGCGCTCGGCTTCTGTGGCGAGGAGAGTGCAGGCGCCACGTTCCTGCGCCGTGACGGGTCGGCCTGGACGACCGACAAGGACGGCATCGCGGCTGCGCTGCTCTCGGCCGAGATCACTGCACGCACCGGCTGCGACCCTGGCAAGCGCTATGCGGCTTTGGCCGATGAATTCGGCAGCCCTGTGGCACGCCGGGTGGAGGCCCCCGCGACGGTGCAGCAGAAGAAGCAGTTGGCGGCGCTCACGCCACCGCAGATCACCTCGACCGAACTCGCAGGGGAACGAATCGAGAGCATCCTCAGCCACGCCCCGGGCAACGGTGAGCCGATCGGCGGCATCAAGGTCAACACCACGAGCGGCTGGTTCGCCGCGCGGCCCTCCGGCACCGAGAACATCTACAAGATCTACGCCGAGAGTTTTCTGGGCGTAGAACACCTGCAGCGCATCCTGCAAGAGGCGCAGGCCATCGTCGATGCGGCGATTTCCCCTGCGCCTCCACCGTGAAGTCAATGATCCCGAAAGGCCCCGATGTCCGATTCCCTGACCCCTGACACCCTGCAGAAGATTGACGCCTACTGGCGTGCCGCGAACTACCTGTCGGTCGGGCAGATCTATCTGCAAGACAACCCGCTGCTGGAGCGCCCGCTCACGCTCGCAGACATCAAGCCGCGCCTGTTGGGCCACTGGGGCACGACACCGGGCTTGAACCTTGTGTACGTTCACCTGAATCGGTTGATCAAAGAGAACGACCTGAGCATGATCTACGTCATGGGCCCGGGCCACGGCGGGCCCGGCATCGTGGCGCACAGTTACCTGGAAGGGTCGTACACCGAACATTACCCAGCCATCGAACGCAACCGCAACGGCCTGCAGCGGCTGTTTCGCCAGTTCTCTTGGCCACACGGCATCCCCAGCCACGTGTCGCCCGAAGTGCCGGGCTCGATCCATGAGGGTGGCGAGTTGGGCTACTCGTTGGCCCACGCCTATGGCGCGGCATTCGACAACCCCGATCTCATCGTCGCCTGCGTCGTGGGTGATGGCGAGGCCGAGACCGGCGCGCTGGCGGCGAGCTGGCATTCCAACAAGTTCCTGAACCCCGCGCGCGACGGCGCAGTGCTGCCAATCCTGCACCTCAATGGCTACAAGATCGCCAACCCCACGGTGCTGGCGCGCATCAGCCGAGAAGAGCTGACCGATCTGATGCGCGGCTACGGCCACGAGCCGCATTTCGTCGAAGGCGACGACCCCGCGCTCGTGCACCAGGCGCTGGCCGGCGCGCTGGATGCGGTGCTGGCGCAGATACGCGAGTTTCAAATGCAGGCGCGAGCGCTCGACCCGGGGCAGCCCATGCCACGCCCACGCTGGCCGATGATCGTCTTGTGCACTCCCAAAGGCTGGACCGGGCCGAAGCTCGTTGACGGCAAGCAGGTCGAAGGCAGCTGGCGCTCGCACCAGGTACCGATCGCCGAGTTCAAGACCGGCGGGCATGTGCAGCAACTCGAAAGCTGGCTCAAGAGTTACCGGCCCGAGGAACTGTTCGACGAGGACGGTCGGTTCCTTGACGAGTTGGCGTCGCTGGCACCGACGGGCCAGCGCCGCATGGGCTGCAATCCGCACGCCAACGGCGGCGCGTTGCTGAAGCCGCTGGACATGCCTTCCTTCCGCCTCTACGCCGTCAAGGTGCCCGAGCCGGGCGCCGTCGAAGCCGAGGCCACACGCGTCCTTGGCACGTTTCTGCGCGACGTGATGAGGCTCAACCTGAAAGCGGCCAACTTCCGACTCTTCGGCCCGGATGAAACCGCGTCGAACCGGCTTGATGCGGTGTATGAGGTGTCCGGCAAGATGTGGCTGGACGGTGTGCAGGAGGAGCGTGACAACCACCTCAGCGCCAATGGTCGCGTGATGGAAGTGTTGAGCGAGCACCTGTGCGAAGGCTGGCTTGAGGGCTACCTGCTCACCGGGCGCCATGGCCTGTTCTCCTGCTACGAAGCCTTCATCCACATCATCGATTCGATGTTCAACCAGCACGCCAAGTGGCTGAAGGTGTGCAACCAGATCCCCTGGCGCAAGCCGATCGCCTCGCTGAACTACCTGCTCACCTCGCATGTCTGGCGGCAGGACCACAACGGTTTCTCGCACCAGGACCCCGGCTTCATCGACCACGTGGCCAGCAAGAAGGCGGACGTGGTGCGCATCTACCTGCCGCCCGACGCCAACACACTGCTGTCGGTGGCCGACCACTGCCTGCGCAGCCGCAACTACGTCAACCTGATCATTGCGGGCAAGCAACCTGCACCACAGTGGTTGGACATGGACGCGGCCGTGCGCCACTGCGCGGCCGGCGCGGGCGTGTGGGAATGGGCCAGCAACGGTGCGGGTGTGGGTCAGGTCGACCCCGACGTCGTGATTGCCTGCGCTGGCGACGTGCCAACTCTGGAGGCGTTGGCCGCCGTGACGCTGCTGCGCGTGTATGTGCCGGACATCCGCATACGCTTCGTCAACGTCGTGGATCTGATGGTGCTACAGCCGCCGTCGGAACATCCCCACGGCCTGGCCGACCACGAGTTCGATGCCCTGTTCACGACGGACAAGCCGGTGATCTTCGCTTTCCACGGTTACCCGGCGATCATCCACAAGCTGACCTACCGGCGGCGCAACCACGGCAACATCCACGTGCGCGGCTACAAGGAAGAGGGCACCACGACGACGCCGTTCGACATGGTGGTGCTGAACAACGTGGATCGCTATCAATTGACGCTGGATGCGATCCGGCGCATCCCGAGGCTGGCGGGCCAGGTCGAGGCGGAAACCGCGCGCTTCGATGCGACCATGCAACGCCACAAGCTCTACATCGGCGAGCATGGCGACGACATGCCGGAGATCCTGGACTGGCGCTGGACAGCATGAAGGGCCGTGGATGGGCTCGCTGACCGTTCTGGCACTGAACAGCGGCTCGTCGTCGCTCAAGTTCGGCTTGTTCCGTGTCGATTCGAACGGAGCCGAGAAGTTGTTCGGCGAGAGCGTCTCGATGGCTGACCATCCGGACGCGATCCTCCAGGTCACCAGCGCTCTCGCAGCCTCGGGGACGCCGCCACCAGACGCCATCGGGCACCGCATCGTGCACGGCGGGCCAGTACTGCGCCAGCATTGCCGCATCGACGATGCGGTGCTGCGCCAGCTGCAGGAGGCTGCGGCCTTCGCGCCGCTGCACGCACCCGCCGCGCTGGCGCTCATCCGCTTCGCGCAAGTGCACTTTCCCGGCGTGCCCCAGGTCGCGTGTTTCGACACCCAGTTTCATGTCGGCTTGCCCGATGTGGCCCGTGTCCTGCCCATCGCGAGGGAACTGCGATCGGAGGGCACTCAACGCTATGGATTCCACGGCCTGTCGCTCGAATCGATCGTGCGGCAACTCGGTGACGCTCGGCCGCAGCGGCTGGTCATCGCCCACCTCGGCAACGGCGCCAGCATCACCGCGGTGAAGGCGGGTCTGTCGATCGACACCAGCATGGGCATGACGCCCAGCGGCGGCGTCATCATGGGCACGCGCAGCGGCGATCTCGACCCCGGTGTGCTTGTGTATCTGATGCGCGAGAAGAAGATCGATCCCGCCAGGCTCGAAGCGCTGGTGGATCAACGTTCCGGCCTGCTGGGGATATCGGGGCTCAGCGGCGACATGCGGCAACTGCATGAAGCCGCTGCATCGAACCGCGATGCACGCCTGGCCATCGAGATGTTCTGCTATTCGGTGCGCAAACAGGTGGCCGCGATGATTGCCGTGCTTGGGGGCCTGGACATGCTCGTCTTCACCGGCGGCATTGGCGAGAACGACGCGCAGGTGCGCACCGAGATCTGTGCGCGTCTGTCATGGATCGGTGTCAGCCTCGACGATGCACGCAACCGCGCTGCGAGCCATCCCTCCAGCCTCATCAGTGACGGCGCATCGCGCTGCCGGGTGCTTGTGCTCGCGTCGCAGGAGGACGAGCAGATCGCCCGCCATGCGCGGGCATTGCTGGCATGACGCAGGCAGGGGCCGGCCCCGGCGCCATCGAGGACGCGTCGGTCATGGATGCCGACGCGGTGGCGGCGGCACTGGAGGTGGATGTCGAGACCGGCCTGAGCGCGCAGGAAGCCGCGCGCCGGCTTGCGCGCAACGGGCCCAATGAACTGCGTGCGGCACCGCGGGCACCAGCCTGGCGGCGTGTGCTGGCGCAGTTCCAAGACCCGTTGATCTACCTGTTGCTGGCGGCCGTGGCCATTGCACTGCTCGCTTGGTGGGTGGAGGGCCGTGTGGGCTGGCCGGTGGACGCGATCGTCATCGCCGCCGTCGTGCTGCTCAATGGCGTGATCGGCCATGTGCAGGAAGCGAAGGCACAGAACGCCGTGGCTGCGCTGGCCAAGATGACGGCAGCCGCTTCGGGTGTGCTGCGAGACGGCAAGCCGCAGCGGGTGCCCAGCGCCGAGATCGTGCGCGGCGACGTACTCGTGCTGGCCGAGGGCGATGCCGTCGGCGCCGACGCGCGCCTGCTTCAGGCCACGACCTTGCGCGTGCAGGAGGCCGCGCTGACGGGAGAGAGCGAAGCCGTGCTCAAGGACGTCGCCACGCTGCCGCAGCCGGCGGCGCTGGGCGACCAGCTCGACATGGTTTTCAAGGGCACCGCGGTGGCGCAGGGCACGGGCCGTGCGGTCGTCACTGCCACCGGCATGGACACCCAGATGGGCGCAGTCGCGGCGCTGCTGGAGGCGACCGTCGAGGAACCGACGCCGCTGGAAAAGGAAGTCGCGCGCATCGGGCGCACGCTGGGCCTCGCGGTCGTGGCCATCGCCGTCGTGGTGGTGGGCACCATCCTGCTCATCTCCGAGATCCGCAACACCGCCGATGTGGTGCACGTGCTGTTGCTGGGTGTCTCGCTGGCAGTGGCTGCGGTGCCCGAGGGCTTGCCCGCCATCCTGGCGGTGGTGCTGGCGCTCGGTGTGCAGCGCATGGCCAATCACCACGCCATCGTCAAGAACCTGTCGTCGGTGGAGACGCTGGGTTCGGCGTCGGTTATCTGTTCGGACAAGACGGGCACCTTGACGCGCTCGGAGATGACCATCGAGCGCGTGATGACGGCCTCGGGTGACACCCATGTCAGCGGGGTGGGGTACGCGCCTCAAGGCCAGGTCGAACATGCTGGTGCCGAGCTGGCCGCCGGGCCGCTCCGCGAAGAAGCCATCGTGGTGCTCAGCGGGGGCAGCCTGGCCGGCAACGCCGACTTGCGCCAGGCAGAAGGTGGTGCATGGGAGATCCACGGCGACCCGACCGAAGCCGCTTTCCTGGTGGCCGAGCGCAAGCTGGGTGTGACGGAACGGCGCGAGCGGCGCTTCGAGCGCGTCGCAGAGATCCCGTTCACGTCCGAGCGCAAGCTGATGACGACGATCGAACGTGACCATGAACATGGCGACGCGCTGGTGGCGATCACCAAGGGCGCGCCCGACGTGCTGCTGGGCCGCTGCACACGGGCGCGCGTGGGCATGGAGATCGTCGCGCTGGACGAGGCCCTGCGGGCGCGGCTGCTGGCCGACGTCGATACCCTCAGCGACGCCGCACTGCGCACGCTGGCCGTGGCCTACCGGCTACTGGCGCCGGGAGAAGACCACGCGGCTGGCGAGGCCCTGGAACACGACCTGGTGTTCGTCGGCACCGTCGGCATGATCGACCCGCCGCGCGAAGAGGCGGCGGTGGCCATCGGCGAAGCGCGCCGGGCCGGCATCCGGGTAGTGATGATCACGGGCGACCACCCGAAAACGGCGGCGCGCATTGCGGCCGATCTCGGCATCGTCGAGGCGGGTTCACTCGCCATCACGGGCGCCGAGATCGATGCGCTCGACGAGGCAGCCTTCGCCGACGCCGTGCGCAAGACCTCGGTCTACGCCCGGGTGGCGCCCGCGCACAAACTGCGCATCGTCGACGCGCTGCAGGCTGACGGCAACATCGTGGCGATGACCGGGGACGGCGTCAACGACGCGCCGGCGTTGAAGGCCGCTGACATCGGCATCGCGATGGGCGTGACCGGCACCGAAGTGACCAAGGAAGCGGCAAAGATGATCCTGGCCGACGACAACTTCGCGACCATCGTCGAAGCCGTGCGCGAAGGGCGCGCCATCCTGGACAACATCCGCAAGTTCCTGCGCTATTTGTTGTCGTCCAACATGGGCGAGGTGCTGACGGTGTTTCTGGGCGTGGTCGGGGCTGGCGTGATCGGATTGAGGTCCACAGATGCCGGTGCCGGCGGCACGGTCGTGTTGCCACTGCTCGCGACCCAACTGCTGTGGATCAACCTCATCACCGACTCAGGCCCCGCACTCGCGATGGGCGTGGACCCACCCACCGACGACCTGATGGCCCGCAAGCCGCGGCATGTGAATGACCGGCTGATTGACGCACGCATGTGGGCCAGTGTGATCCAGACCGGTGTGGTGATCGCGCTGGTGAGCTTGCTCACCATGGACTTCTACCTGCCTGGTGGGCTGATCGCTGGCACGGGTGACCTGACCACGGCCCGCACGGCAGGTTTCACGGTGCTCGTGTTCACGAGCCTGTTCACCTGCTTCACCGCGCGCTCGGACACCACGAGCGCTTTCGCCCATCTGTTCTCCAACCCCTGGCTCTGGAGTGCCGTCGCACTCTCGCTGCTGCTGCAGGTGGCCGTCGTTCACGTCCCATTCCTGAACATCGCCTTCGGCACGGCGCCGCTGGCGTTTGATCAGTGGCTGGTGTGTGCGGCGATGGCCAGCGCGGTGTTGGTCTACAGCGAACTGCAAAAGTTGATCAGGCGCCGCTGGGGTCGATGAAGCATGCTCGGAAGGCCTGGTCGCCATGTGCCTCGGGTTCTTCACTACCTGATGATCAGCGGGGCCAACGACCTGCGTCCTCGAGAGTCCGGCGCGCGATGCCGATGAGCCCTGCTGCGGCCCGGCACACTGTCCAACCCTGCTTCAGGAGTCCCTGCACTTGAACAACGCGATCGTTGTTTCGCCGTTCGTCGTGCCGTACTCGCTGCTGCTCTCGTTCGCCGCTGTGGCTTCGACCTTGTATGTCGGCAAGCGCAGCGGCCGCAAAGCCGGCATCGATGTCGAGACGGTGCTGTGGCACACGTTGCTCGTCGGGCTGGTCGTGGCCCGCCTGGCGTTTGTCTGGGAATTCCGATCGGCGTACTTGGCTTCGCCGCTGGACGTCCTCGATGTCCGGGACGGCGGATGGAGCCCGACCGCCGGGTTCGTGGGCGCCTGGCTCTTCGCGCTGAGCCGCCAGGGGCAGCTTCCCGCCGCGAAGAAGGCGCTGCGGGCAGCCTTACTGACAGGCACCGTTCTCTGGGCCGTTGGCGCTGCCGTGCTGTCGGTGAGACCCGATACCGGGCAGGAACTGCCGGTGCTCAGCTTCACCTCGCTCGAGGGTCAACCGGTGACCCTCGCGGAGTTCAAAGGCAAGCCGATCGTGGTGAACCTGTGGGCGACGTGGTGTCCACCGTGCGTGCGTGAGATGCCCATCTTGCACCAGGCTCAGGTGGACCGTCCAAGCGTGAACTTCGTTTTCTTGAACCAGGGCGAGGCTGCCGACAAAGTGGGCGCCTGGCTGCAAGCCCGCAGGCTGCCAATGCGCAACGTGCTGATCGACGCCAACAAGCAAGCGGGTGCTGCATTCAAGCAACGAGCGCTGCCCACAACCCTGTTCTTTGACGGCGATGGGCGGCTGGTGAGCACGAGAGTTGGCGAGCTGTCTGCTGCCACGCTGAGCGAAAGGCTGCAAGCCCTGACACCGTGAAAGTTGAACCGTGACGGTCAGCCGCTGCAGCGCCAGCGGCGTTCACGCTGGCGCCGAGCGGGGTGAGTTGGCGACGCCATCCACATGCACCTGAAGCCACCATTCCAGCAGCGCCAAGTGCCACAGCTTGCTGCCCTGGATGCGCGTGAAATGCGCCTGCGGGTCGGCCAACAGCTTGTCGACGCAGGCGCGCTGATAGAGCCCGCGCTCGACGCAGGCGTCCGACTGCAGAATGCCTCGCATCAACTCCAGGAACGGGCCGCGCACGTGCTTCAGGGCGGGCACCGGGAAGTAGCCTTTTGGCCGGTCAATCACCGCATCCGGAATCACACCGCGCGAAATCGCCTTCAGAGGAAACTTGCCCCCTTCCTTGAGCTTCAGTTCGGGCGGCATCCTGGCGGCGAGCTCGACCAGTTCATGGTCGAGGAAGGGCACCCGCACTTCCAGGCCCCAGGCCATCGGCATGTTGTCCACGCGCTTGACGGGATCATCGACGATCAAGGTGGTGGCGTCGAAGCGCCAGACCTCGTCGAGAAAGGTGTCGGCCTGCGGCTTGGCCAGTTCGCGCGCGACCAGCTCCATGGTCACATCGGCAGCACCTGGTGGGTGCCATGCCGGCGCGATCATCTCCAGATACTCGACATGGTCGCGGTCGAAGTAGTGCCGGCCGAAGCGCTCGACCGGCGGGCCGGTCTCGGCGTCCATCAACGGGTACCAGAAGTAGCCGCCAAACACCTCGTCGGCGCCTTGCCCCGCCAACACGACCTTCACCTCCTTCGACACCCGCTCGCTGAGCAGGTAGAACGCAATCACGTCGTGGCTCATCATCGGCTCGGTCATGGCCGCCACGGCTTCGGGCAAGCGTGCGAGCACCTCGCTGTTAGGGATCAGGTGCTTGTGGTGACGGGTCTTGAACCGCTCGACGATCAGGTCCGAGAACTCGAACTCGTCGGCCTTCTCCGCGCCCACACTGACGCCGGGGATGCCCTCGAAGCCGATCGAGAACGTCAGCAGGTCGTCCACATGATCGGCCAGCAAACCGACCAGCAGGCTCGAATCCAGCCCGCCCGACAGCAGCACACCCACCGGCACGTCGGCGGCGAGGCGATGGCGGTCGAGCGCACGCACCAGAACCTCGCGCGTCTTTGCAAGCCATTGCGCTTCTGAAAGCGGCTCGGTCGGGCGTGTCGCATCCAGGGTCCAGTACACCTGCTGCGTGACGTGAGCATCCATGGTGACAGTCATCGTGCTGGCCGGCGAAAGCTTGCGCACGCCGCGCAGCACAGTGCGCGGTGCAGGCACCACGGTGTGCAACATGAAGTGGTGGTGCAAGGCGACAGGATCGAGGCGCGTATCGATGCCGCCGCCGGCGAGCAGGGCGGGCAAGGTCGACGCAAAGCGCAGTCGGCTGCCATCCTGGGTCAAGTACAGAGGCTTGATGCCGAAGCGGTCCCGCGCCAGAAACAGACTGGCGCGGCGCATGTCCCAAATGGCAAAGGCGAACATGCCGTAGAAGTGTTGCACGCACTGTTCGCCCCATGCGGCGTAAGCCTTGAGGATGACCTCGCTATCGCCCTCCGAGGTGAAGGCATAGCCCATCGAGATCAGCTCAGTGCGCAGTTCCCGGTAGTTGTAGATCGTGCCGTTGAACACCAGGGCCAGTTGCAGCGTGGTGTCAACCATCGGCTGATCGGCACTCGCCGACAAGTCAATGATCGCGAGGCGCCGGTGACCGAAAGCCAGCGGCCCGTCGGCGAACGTGCCCGCGTGGTCCGGCCCGCGGCGGGCCAGCTGTACGGACATGCGTTCGACCGCCCGCATGTCGGGCGATTCGCCATCGAATCTCAGTTCACCGCAAATGCCGCACATGGCGCATCGGGTGATTCGGCCTCGCCAAAGAGCAACTCGCGCATTCGGCCGCGTTCCGCAGCGGTCGGCCATGCGGCGTTCTCGAGAGCGGCTGCCGGTGTCTGCGCTGCGCTGGGTGCATGCGCCGGATCGACACGTCCTTGCGCGTCGAAACGCACCAGGCTGTAGGTTTCGTTGACGACGGTGTCCGGCGCACCGCACTTCAGACGCACGTACCAGTCGGCCAGACGCAAGGTCTGTCCCGCCATGGCCTCGAGCGTTGCCTCGCCGCGCGCCAGCGCAACATACAAGGCGTGGGGAACCGCGTGGACACCACTGTTTTCGTCGAGCAGGAAGACATAGGAGGCATGCGCAGCGTCGTCGGCTCCGGCGTCGCCAGTGCAGGCCTGCACGGTTCGACCTGACGCATCGGCCGAGCTGTACACCGGCGCAAAGCCACCACCCGGCGTGCGGAAGTTGGTGGTCTGCCCCTGATATAGCCGAGCGGCCACCCACTGCACCGCGCCGTCGTATGTGTAGGCGCGAAGGTCGTATTTCATGGCCTTGGTGGCCGTCTCTGCCGCCGCCACATCCGGGTCGTCGATGACCCGCTCCCCTGGCGCGACGATGGCCTGGGCAACGTAGTCGCCGGCCAGGATGTCCTGCCAGACACGCTTCGTCAGCTTGTCTCCGCGATAGGCCGCGCGGCTGCCGAAGCCCGCGACGGGCTTGAAGAACAAGCTGCGGCGCGCGTCCCACAAGCGCTGCGCATCGACGGCGTCGACCACCTCGGTGCGAGGCACGTGCTCGAGCAGGATTTGCTGCGTGGCTTGCGGTACGCCCAAGGCTTGCAGCCGCGCAGCATCGCTGAACAGCGCGAGGTGTCGCTTGTCGGCGTACAGCGCATGGGCCTGCGGGTGCGGCGTCAGCACCACGGCATGTTGCAGGTACGCTTCACGCAGTGCGGCGCTCTCCGGCTGCTCCAGGTAGAAGTCGGTCAGCCGGTTGTAGACCAGATCGATGGCAAGCTCGCCGTGCCACAGCACGCCGTCGCGCCATTCGAGCGCGGCCGGATCGGCGATGACCGCCCGCAGGCCATGCCGCTCGAACAATTGCTGGAACAGCAGGAACTCGGGGTAGAGGTACTGATCTTCGGGTGCGACGTCGACGATGGCGATAGTGGCCAGCGGTCGCGTGCTTGCAGATGAGCCGGCGGTCAGAACAGCCGACTCTCCAGCCGTCCTTCCATCTAACAGCCATTCGTGCCGAAACATGGCGACGATCTGCTGCTCAAAGTCCACTACGCTGGCGAGCGTCGGCACCATTGAATTCACCGCTGCACAGCACGCGTGCTGCGCCCGCGCCAGCACGGCGTTGAGCATGGCTCCGCCAGCGTTGGTGTTGATCTCGATCAGTCCGAGATGCCCTTCACTCAGATGGAAGTCATACCCGAAGAAGGCACCGAGCGGTCCCCGCGTGCCTAGCCTGGCGATGGCCGGCGCGGCGCCCAGCACCTGCTCTCGATAAGCCGGAAGAGCCACCACCGACTCAACGGCTTGCACCACCTGCGCAATGCGATGCAACTGCGGTGTCGCCACGAACACGGGCAGCGCTGCGAAGAGGAACGGACAGCGCTGCCGGACCATCTCCGAATGGCCTGGCTTCCCCAGTTGCGAATCGAGGGCGTGCGCCAGCGCGTTCTCGTCGAGGCTGAGACAGAAGCACGCGCTGTTGAGCATGTCGATGGCGCTGCGGGGCTCCTCGAGCGGTGGTGGTTGCAGGACAGCGGTGGGGTGGGGCAAGGCGCGTTCGGCGATTGGCTATGGAAGTCGGCACGCCGACCCGACTTAACAGGGTATCAGTCGCTTCCTCAACTGTCAGTTCGCTGGACGACCCAGTGACGATCGCCATGCGATCCGCATGGCGGGTCGGCATAGAGAGCAAAACGTTCTGGTGTTAAGTACGGCAACGCACAGACATCTCCGGTCAGCAGTGGCAATCTCCGAACGGGGATTTGGTTTCGGTGCCCCACGTCTTGTTTGACAGAGATCAATGAGTTCACCTCAGTGACTGCATAGCATGGATCACAAGTAGTTCGTACCCGTCATGAAGTTCTTCGCTGATACCCGCGCCAGGCGCAACACTGCATTCGTGCTGCTGCTGGTGTGGCTGTTCGCGCTAGGCTCATCAGTCGCGAATGCCTGCTTGCTGGAGACGTATGAACCGCAGTCCAGGGCGGCGAAGAAGTCGGCGGTATCGACGAGCCAGGCGCCTGTCGAGTTGCTTGCCCAGCGGGGCACCGATGCCCGCCACCACGACGACTCGGACGGCACCATTGAGTCTTGCCTGAAGGTCTGCGACGACGGGACGCGAACCTTGCTCAAGGCGTACTCGGGGGTCGACCACATCGACCCCGGTTCGGCACCGCTTGTCGCGATCCTGTGGACAGCATCGCAGCATGTCGTCTCGGCACCCCGCCAAGCGGATGACTTGGCGATGCCCATGGTCGGGCCGCCTTTGAGGGTTCGCTACTCGCGACTGGCGCTGTAGCCGCCCCGACGCCGGGACCGGAGCCTGCTCCGCGGTCGGCGTCCCATCTTTTCTTCCGGCTCGCATCGGTACTCGCGTACGGAGTGCGGACCACAGCAGCGCAACGCCTGCGCCCGGTGCTAAGCATCGACCGCATGCCCATCGCTATCAACTACCGACCCTTTGCCAATGGACCAGGAGTCCCCCATGAAGCTCGTTCGCAATCTTTCTTTTGCCCTTGCCCTCTTCGCCGTGGGCGCGCCCAGCTGGGCTGCGCAGCACGACCAGCACAAGGCACATCACCCGGCGGGTTCAGCTTCTGCTGCCGCTTCTAAGTCCATGCCCGGCAAGACTACGCCGGAGATGGCCCGGATGGCCAACCAGACGAAGGCCATGCAGGAGATGCACGACAAGATGATGGCCGCCAAGACAGCCGAAGAACGCAATGCGTTGATGGCCGAGCACATGAAGGCCATGCAGGAAGGCATGGGCATGATGAAGGGCATGGGCGGCCCCAAGAGCCCGCCGACCGACATGACCGAGCGCCAGACCATGATGGAGCAGCGCATGGACATGATGCAGGCCATGATGGAGATGATGGTCGATCGTCTTCCGCAGACGCCGGCCAAGCCGTGAGGGGGACATGAACGCCCCGCACGACAACGCGTTGCCGGCTTCGAGCTATGGCTTTTACTGCGTCTTGCAGCCGCAGACCTTCGCGCAGGGCGTCGCGCTCGTGACCGAAGCGCTCAAGACCGAAGGCTTCGGCATCCTCACCGAGATTGACGTGCAGGCCACGATGAAGGCCAAGCTCGGCATCGATGGGCGACCCTACCGGATCCTGGGCGCCTGCAATCCGCCGCTGGCCCATCGTGCGCTGGAGGCCGAGCCCGATATCGGCCTTCTGCTGCCTTGCAATGTGGTCGTGCGCGAGGATTCCGATGGCCGCCTCGTGGTCGGGTTCATGGACCCGGTGGCGGTGATGCAGATGACCAGCAATCCGGAAGTCGCACGGGTCGCCCATGAAGTTCGTGAGCGGCTTGAGCGCGTGCGGTCGGCGCTGGGAGGCTCGGCGTGCTGAAACGACGACAGCTATTGGTCGGCGGAATGGCTGTCGCCGGGGCCGGCGGGGCCGCGTGGCTGTACTACCGATCTCGCGCCTCGCAAACGTTGGGCGGCGGGCCGTTTCGCCACTATCCATTCGATCCGGTGGCTGCCGAGAACTTCCAGCAAAAGCTCTTCATTCCGGTAGCCAGCGGACCGTTTGGCGTGCTGGACGTCGCCGCGCCGCTGAAGATTCGCGCCACGGCAGCCAGTTTCCCGCTCCTGCCGGGCCCTGTATCGCAAGCCCCGTCGCCCTTTCTGCTGTACCAGACCGAGCACGCGGGGCAGGCCTACCAGAACCCGATCCTGCGCATTGAGAGCGGCGCGCGGTTCACCGCCAGCCTGGACAACGCGCTGACCGAACCGACCATCATTCATTGGCACGGTCTGCATACGCCCGCCAAGATGGACGGACATCCGCGCGACACCATCGGCCCGGGCGCACGCTATGAATACGACTTCACCGTGCGCAACCGCGGTGGCACCTACTGGTACCACACCCACGCGCACGAACTGACCGCCAAGCAGGCCTACAACGGCCTGGCGAGTTTCTTCCTGGTTGATGACGACGACCAGCGCAAGCTCACCAAGGCGCTCGATCTGAAGCTCGGTGTGACCGATCTGCCCCTGGTCATCCAGGACAAGCAGTTCGACGCACAAGGCAAGCTCGTGTACCGGCCCAACATGCATGAATCGATGATGGGCTGGCTGGGCGATATCGTGCTGGCCAACCTGACGCCCAATGCGGTCCACACCGTTACGCCGCGCACGGTCCGACTGCGGCTGCTCAACGGATCGAACGCACGCATCTATCGGCTCGCCTTCGTCAAGAGCGACACGGCGTTGCCGTTCACCGTGATCGGCACCGACGGTGGCTTGATCGAGCGGCCGGAGGCCGTGACCGAAGCCTTCCTGGCGCCAGGCGAACGCCTCGATGTGCTGTTCGACGCGGCTCAGGCGCAGCCCGGCGACACGGTGTTCCTCAAGAGCCTGGCGTTCGACCCGATGGAGAACGAGGGGGAGGGTGGCATGGGCGGCATGGGCGGCATGGGCATGGGCCAGATGATGGCCGGCATGAGTTCGTCTCGGCTGCCGCTCGGCGCGGCGTTCAACGTGTTGAAGCTGTCGGTCATGGCCGGTGACCGTGCAGTCACGACGTTGCCGACTGTGCTGTCAGAGATCAAGCCGATCCGCAGCGAAGGGGCTGCCGAGAGAAAGATCGAACTGTCGATGCAGGCCATGCGCTTCCTCATCAACGGGCTCACGTTCCGCATGGACGAGATCGCCTTCGAGGTCAGACGCGGCGCGGTGGAAATCTGGAGCATCAGCAACCCGGCAGTCGGCATGCCACACCCGATGCACATCCATGGCTTCTCGTTCCAGGTGCTCGAACGTTTGAACAGCCCGCCGCAGTGGTCAGCCACGGCGCGCTTCGGCAAGGGCCGCGCCGTCAGCGACCTCGGCTGGAAAGACACCGTGCTGGTGTGGCCTGGTGAGACCGTGCGCATTGCCATCGACTTTGCGCACGACTTTCCGGGCAGCCAGACCTACGTTTTCCACTGCCACAACCTCGAGCACGAAGACGCCGGAATGATGATCAATTTTCGTGTTCAGGCCTGACCCCGACGCATCGCAGCGAGAGCGCGCAGCATGACCTTTGGAGGCTTCAGATGAATCACGACCACGCTCATTCACCACAACCGGCCCAACGGCCCGATCAGGACAGCGCGCCGCCGTTCTGGCGCTCCCGGTATGCACTCGGCCTGCTCGTATTCGGCGCTGTCGCCGCATACTTCCTGCTGAGCGAACACCGCGCCCACTTCTTCGGGGCATTGCCGTTCTTGCTGCTGTTGGCCTGCCCGTTGATGCACATGTTCATGCACGGCGGGCATGGTGGACATGGGGGCGGGCGAGGTGATCACTCCAACGGCAAGCAAGGCGCTGACACGCCCGCGCCCAAGACGGGAGCGCAGCCATGACCCACGATGCCTCAGGCTACGGCCTTTGGACGCTGGTCGTCATCAACTCGGCCCTGTTCCTGATGTTCGCGTTCAGCTTCTTCAAGCCGCAGACAGGGCGCGACTGGCGCACGTTCGGGGCCTTCGCTGCCTTCATCGTCGCGCTCTTCGTCGAGATGTACGGCTTCCCGCTCAGCATCTACCTGATGTCGGGCTGGCTGCAAACGAAGTACCCCGATCTCGACCTGCTGTCCCACAACACCGGACACCTGTGGTCGACGCTGCTCGGCGAGAAAGGAGATCCCCACTTCGGCGCGCTTCACATCGCGAGCTATGTATTCCTCGGCTTTGGCTTCTACTTGCTGTCCAGCGCCTGGAACGTGCTTTACCACGCGCAGCGACGCAACGAACTGGCAAAGACCGGGCCGTATGCGCGCATTCGCCATCCGCAGTACGTGGCCTTCGTCCTCGTCCTGCTGGGCTTTCTGTTGCAGTGGCCGACGCTGCTGACGCTGGTGATGTTCCCGATCCTGCTGTTCATGTACGCGCGCCTGGCGATCACCGAGGAAGCGGAGATGCGCAGGCGATTCGGCGCCGAGTTTGAAGCCTATGCGGCCCGCACACCACGCTTCCTGCCTTCGTTCAGGAGCGAATCGCCACGCTCTGCGTGAAACCTTGCCCCCTCGCCTTAGGAGAACTCAACATGCGAACCCTCAGCTTTGACGTCAGCGGCATGACTTGCGGCGGCTGCACCGGCAGCGTGCAGCGCACGCTGAGCAAGATCGACGGCGTGAGCCACGCCGAGGTCACCTTGCATCCGGGCGTCGCCTCGGTGGTGGCTGATCCCGAACGTGTCACGCCTGTTCAGATCGAAGCGGCGATCACAGGGCTCGGCTACCAGGCCAAGGTTCGCCCGGCGGCGCAGAGCGAATACGCCTCGTCATGAAAACCAGCACGATCGAAGTCGGCGAACTGGTTTCGACCTTGAGCGCAGCGGGCGTCCATCGGCAGCTTTCGACGCTGCCCGGCGTTCATCACGCCGACGTGAACTATGTGGCCGGCAGCGCGACCGTTCACTACGACGAAACGCGGGTCACCGTTGAAGCCATTCGGCAACGCGTTGTCGATTGCGGCTACCACTGCCGTGGTGAACTCGTTCCGGCCCATCTGTGCGATGCGGCGGACCACAAGACGATTGGCGATGCCCATGCAGGCCACGCCGGTCACATGATGCCTGGCGATGCAGGCAGGCAAGACACCGGAGTCGACTCGGGTGCCAAGGAGCCGACGAAGCCGGCAAAAAATGTTCACCCAGGCCAGGCCGATCATGCGGGCCACGCAGGGGCAGGCGGCTCGTCGCCCGACCCGAAGGCCGACATGATGCATGACATGGGCCATGCGCCCGGTATGTCGATGCAGGACATGGCCACCGACATGCGCAACCGTTTCCTGGTGGCCCTGGTGTTTGCCGTTCCCGTCTTCCTGTACTCCCCGATGGGCGAGATGTTCGGCAACTTCCCCGTGCCGTTCGGGCTCGACCGCAAGCTCTTCCTGTTCATCGCGGCCACCGCCGCCATCGCCTATCCGGTCTGGCCCTTCGTGGTCGCGGCCGTGCGCGCCGCGCGCAACAAGGTCGCGAACATGGCGACGCTGATCGTGCTGTCGGTCGGCACGGGCTACTTCTTCAGCGTCGGCGCAACCTTTTTCTATGAGAGCGAGGTGTTCTTCGAAGCCTCGGCCGTGCTGCTCGTGTTCATCTTGCTCGGCCACTGGCTCGAGATGCGTGCGCGCGCTGGCGCGTCGGATGCCATCCGTGCCCTGATGGACCTGGCGCCGCCCATGGCCACGGTGGTTCGCAACGGTACCGAGACCCAGGTACCCACGGCGGAAGTCCTCGCTGGCGAGACCGTCGTCATCAAGCCCGGCGACAAGATCCCGGTCGATGGCGAGATCACCGAAGGCAGCTCGCAGGTCGACGAGTCGATGCTGACCGGCGAGTCGATGCCGGTGAAGAAGGTCGTCGGCAACCCCGTTATCGGCGCCACCATCAACAAGAGCGGCAGCTTCCGCTACAAGGCCACCAAGGTCGGTGCCGACACGGCGCTGGCGCAGATCGTCAAGCTGGTCCAGGAGGCCCAGAACTCCAAGGCACCCGGCCAACTACTGGCGGACAAGGCATCGCAGTGGCTGGTGCTGGCCGCTATCGCCATCGGGCTGCTCACCTTCGGCGTGTGGTTCTGGGTCATCGGCGAGCCTTTGCTGTTCGCGTTGACGCTGACCATCACGGTGTTCGTGATCGCCTGCCCCGACGCGCTCGGGCTGGCCACGCCGATGGCGATCATGGTCGGCACCGGACTGGGGGCGATGAACGGCATCCTGTTCAAGAATGCGTCCGCGCTCGAGAACGCCACCAAGCTGACCGTCATCGTCTTCGACAAGACCGGCACGCTCACGCTCGGCCAGCCCGACGTGGTCGAGATGGTCATGGCGCCCGGTGTCAGCGAAGCGCAATTGCTCGCTGTCGCAGCCGGGGTGGAAAAGTTCTCTGAACACCCGCTGGCGCAGGCGGTGCTCAAGCGTGCTGGTGCCGCCCCGGTCGACGTTGCCACGGGTTTCGCCAACATCGACGGACAGGGTGCCCGCGCCACCATCGGCGCCGACACCGTGCTGCTGGGCAACCGCAAGCTGATGCAGTCGGAAAACGTGCCTCTCGACGCGCTGGCGGCCGAGGCCACCCGGCTCGAGGGCGGTGGCCGCACGGTGGTCCATGTCGCTCGCGCCGGCAAGCTGATCGGCCTGATCGCGATCGCAGACGCGGTGCGCCCGACGTCGAAGGCGACGATCGCCAAGCTGCAGGAGCGCGGCGTCAAGGTGGCGATGATGACCGGCGACAACCAGGCCACGGCCGAGCGCATCGGCAAGGAACTGGGCATCGACATCGTGTTGGCCGAGGTGCTTCCCGGGCAGAAGGCAGCGAAGATCAAGGAACTGCAGGACCAGGGCAACAAGGTCGGCATGGTCGGCGACGGCATCAACGACGCGCCGGCCCTGACCCAGGCCGACGTGGGTTTCGCCATCGGCGCCGGCACCGACGTGGCAATGGAAAGCGCCCAGGTCGTGCTGATGAAGAGCGACCCGTACGACGTGGTCGGCGCCATCGAACTGTCGCGCGCCACGCTGCGCAAGATGCACCAGAACCTGTGGTGGGCGGTGGGCTACAACGTGATCGCATTCCCGCTGGCGGCGGGCGTGTTCTATCCCTTCACGCTGTCCCCGGAGATCGCGGCGCTGTCGATGTCGGGCAGCTCGGCGGTAGTGGCGATCAACGCGCTGCTGCTCAAGCGCACCAAACTCGCCGGCATCAAGAGGGTGGGGTCGCCGGGTGCGCCGGCGTCCACCACAAGTGTCGCTGCGGGCGCATCGGCATGAGCGATCCGATGCGCCATGCGGGGGTGACCGCCGGGCTGTCGCCGCAGGTAGCAGGCAAGAGCCGCCACCTTTCAAAGTGGCTGCTCACGGCCTGCGGCGTCTGGCTCGTCGGTCTAGGTCTCTATTTCATCGTTCTGCGACCACCCCTGCTCCCCGAAGACCCGCGCTTCATGGGCACCACCCTCGAACAGATCCGGATCTCCGTGCCTGGACTCGAAGGCTGGTTGCGAAAGGTATTCACCGTCATGGGCGGATTCATGGCCGGTGCAGGCGTGCTCACGGTGTTCGTTGCCACTGTCGCCATGCCGCTGCGATTGATGGGCACGCCCTGGGCCATCGGCATTTCTGGCGCACTGACTGTCGTGCTGATGAGCGCCACCAACTTTGCGCTTCACTCCGATTTCAGGTGGCTCCTGTTGCTGCCGGCCTTGGTCTGGCTCGCGGGCCTCGTCGTCTATCTCGCGAATCGCGGAGCACCCGTCGTCGGTCACGGCCGGGGTCACGGTGGAGTGGAGTGAATGTGTTTCTCGGCCACTGCAAGTTTCTCCGCAGGTGCGCTTCTGCTCGTGGTCGGCACGCTGACGTTGAGGTCGGCGCTGGCGACGCGTCAGCGTCGCGCCCTGCCGTTCGCAGCGATCCCGATGTTGTTCGCGATGCAGCAGCTGATCGAAGGTGTGATCTGGCTGACGTTTGCAGAAGAAGTTACGCGCCTCAACGCGGTGATGACCCACGTGTACTCCTTCTTCTCGCACGTGCTTTGGCCGGTCTACGTACCCGTGGCTGTTCTGCTGATGGAGCCGAACGGATGGCGTCGCCGAGCGTTGACCGCACTCATTGCGGCCGGCGCCACGGTCGGCGCCTACCTGCTGTATGCCCTGGTGGCGTTCCCCATCATCTCGCGGCCGACGGGTCAGCACATTGAATACGTTTCACCGCATTTCTTCGCGGCGGTCACGATGACGCTGTACCTGCTGTCGACGGCGGTCAGTCCGCTGCTGTCCACGCACCGCGTGGTGGTTGTCTTCGGCGCTCTGGCGCTGCTGTCGTTCGGCGCGGCCTACGCCTTCTATGCGACGTGGTTCATCTCGGTGTGGTGCTTCTTCGCGGCGCTGCTGAGCGCGGTGATCTATCTCCACGTTTCGCAGCATGGGCGCGAGCGCCCCGCGCCCACAGCGACCCGAACCCGGCCCGCCACCCAACGCTCAACCTGACCATCTTGGAGAACAGAACATGCGCAAATCACTCGCCGGCCTGACGGCGGTCCTGGCCTTGAGCCTCAGCGGCTGCGGCTACAACACCTTTCAAACCACCGACGAGCAGGTCAAGGCCGGGTGGGCTGAAGTCGTCAACCAGTACCAGCGCCGGGCGGACTTGATCCCCAACCTCGTCAACACCGTGAAGGGGGAGGCGAAGTTCGAGCAGGACACCCTGACGAGGGTGATCGAGGCGCGCTCGAAGGCGACATCCATCCAGGCTACCCCGGAACTGATCAACGACCCCGCGGCGTTCCAGAGATTCCAGCAAGCGCAAGGCGAATTGACTGGTGCGCTGTCGAGGCTGATGGTGGTGTCGGAACAGTACCCGAACCTGAGGGCCAACCAGGGATTCCGCGAGCTGTCGGCGCAACTGGAAGGCACCGAGAACCGCATCACGCTGGCGCGCAACCGCTACATCAAGACCGTTCAGGACTACAACGTGACCGTACGGTCCTTCCCGTCCAACCTGACGGCGATGGTGTTCGGCTACAAGGAAAAGCCGACCTTCGCCGTCGAGAACGAAAGGGAGATCGCGGAGCCGCCCAGCGTCGGATTCGACACTGCACCGGCGAAGCCCGCTGGCCCAGGATCCGGGGCGTCGAAGTGATTGCAGGCCGAGGCTTCGGCAGGGCCTTCGGGGTCGGCAGAGCGCTGCTGTCTGCAAGCCTGCATGTCATCCTGGTTTCATGTGCGCTGGGCTGGTCTGCGCATAGCGCAGCGCAGGTGGCGGTGCCGCCACTGACGGGGCATGTGATCGACCAGACCGGCACGCTGACTGCGGAGCAGAAGGCCGCGCTTGAACAAACGCTCACCGACTTTGAAGCCCGCAAAGGTAGCCAGTTGGCCGTGCTGATGGTCGCCTCGTCAGCGCCGGAAGAGATCGAACAGTATGCGCTGCGCGTGGCCGAGCAATGGAAGCTCGGACGCAAGAAGGTCGACGACGGCGCGATCCTCGTTGTCGCCAAGAACGATCGCGCGATGCGCATCGAGGTGGGCTATGGCCTGGAGGGAGCGCTCAACGATCTCACCAGCAAACGCATCATCAGCGAGACCATCCTGCCGCGATTCAAGAGCCAGGACTTCTATGGCGGCATCACGGCCGGTGTCGAACAAGTCATCCGCGTCGTCGACGGCGAGCCCTTGCCTGCGCCGAGCGCCCGGTCGAGCCAGGGTATCGGCGGTATCGGCGATGTTCAGCAATACGCACCCATGCTGTTCATTTTGGCGCTCGCCGTGGGCGGTGTGCTGCGCGCCACGCTGGGCAAAGTGCCCGGGTCGCTGGCCACGGGGGGTGTGGTCGCGGTGATTGCCTGGTTCGTCGTCGGCGCCATCTCGATGGCGTTGGTCGCCGGCGTGCTTGCGCTGTTCATCACCTTGATGGGGGGCGGCATGCTCGGTCACGGCATGGGTGGCTACTACGGCGGCGGTGGCCGGGGTGGTCATGGCGGGGGCGGTGGCTTCAGCGGCGGCGGTGGCGGCTTCGGCGGCGGCGGTGCGTCGGGAAGGTGGTAGCCATGAACATCAAACGCATCGTGAAGCACTTGCTGGTGACTGACGGCCGGGTGGGTCGGAGCTTTGGCCGCAGCACCTTGAACAAGATCGAAACGGCCATCAAGGACAGCGAAGCCGAGCACCTCGGAGAAGTCCGGTTCGCGGTCGAGGGGGGACTGGACGGTGCACCGTTGTTCAAAGGGCAGTCGGCCCGAGAGCGTGCGATCGAGCTTTTCTCGCAACTGCGTGTCTGGGACACCCAGCAGAACACGGGCGTGCTGATTTACCTGTTGCTCGCGGACCGGTCGGTGGAGATCGTCGCCGACCGGGGCATCCACGCCAAGGTGGATTCGCAGGAGTGGAGCAAGGTCTGCCGCCAGATGGAGGCCGCCTTCAGGCAGTCGAACTTCGAGGGTGGCGTAGTGGCCGGCGTGCAGGCCGTGACAGCGCATCTGAAGCAGCACTTTCCTTCTGACAGCCACGACAGGAATGAACTGCCGAACAAGCCGGTGGTGCTGTAAGGCACCCGTGCCGAGCCGGGCGATGGTCAGCAATCAACAGCATGTGCCGTAGCACCTGTCAATTCACTCTTCTCCAGGAACTCTCATCATGGTCGTCAGCCAAATCAAGAGCCTGATCCTTGTCACCCAGTTCGCAGTGCTTGCCGCGGCCGGATCGGCGCATGCAGCTATGGGTAATGTCTACGTCGCCGATGAAGGGGCGAACGCTGTCAGCGTCATCGACGCGACAAGTTTCAAGAGGATTGGCAGCATCCCGGTCGGGCAGGGGCCGCACAACGTACAGGTCTCCCCCGACGGCAAGTGGGTCTGGGTCACCAACAATGGCGACCCTGCCAAGGCGGCCGGGACGATGCCAGCCGAGAAAATGCCGAAGGGCGAGCATGGTGCGATGGCGGGCGCCGGCGCCGTATGGGTTATTGATACCGCCACCGACGCCGTGGTCGCCAAGGTGCCCGTTGGCATGCATCCCGCCCATGTGGTTGTGGCGGGCGATGGGCGCACCGCCTACATCACCAATGGTGGTGACAACACCGTCAGCGTGCTGGACACGGCAGCGCAGCGCGTCATCGGGGTGATTCCGGTCGGTGCTTCGCCACACGGCCTTCGGATCAGTCCAGACGGCAAACAGGTCTGGATCGCCAACCTCAAAGGTGGCACGGTGTCGGTGATCGACACCGAAAGCCGAAAGCAGGTCGGCCAGGTCGCGGCGGGCAAAGGCCCGGCGCAGGTGGGCTTCACGCCTGACGGTCGTTTCGGCTTCGTGTCGTTGTCTGAAGAGAACAAGGTCGCGGTGATCGATCCCGTGGGCCGCAAGGTGATTCGCAAGATCGCGGTCGGGACGGTGCCGATCCAGTTGCACGCGACGCCCGACAACAGGCTCCTCCTGGTCGCCAACCAAGGCACGCCGAAGAAACCCGGCACGACGGTCAGCGTGATCGATGTTGCGAGCATGGAGGTGGTCGCGACGATCAAGACCGGGGCCGGGGCGCACGGCGTGGTCATCAATCGTGATGGACGGCATGCCTTCGTGACCAACACGTACGCGAACACCGTTTCGGTCATCGACGTCGCCGAACGCAAGGTCGTCGCCACGGTGCCGGTGGGCAAAGGCCCCAACGGCATCAGCGTGTCGCCGTGAAGGCAGCGCAACAACCCGAAGGAGAAACCTCATGGCATGGCTGACGGAAAACTGGTTCTGGATCCTGACGTTAATTGCCTTCATCGCGATGCACCTGTTCGGTCATGGTGGGCACGGTGGGCATGGCAGTCACGGCGGCGGTGACCGCGAACGAAGTGCGGATGGCAAGGAAGCGGGTGCAGCGCAGAGCCGCTCCGGGGACGCAAGATCAGGCGGACACCAGCACTGAACGACTGAGTTCGATGCAATCGGGCTTGGATTGAAACCCCGGTACCCATGACGCGGAGGAAGCAGCCGCAAAGGCCCAAGGAGCAAACAGACATGCTGAACATCAAGGTCGTGAGTTGGTCGCTCGGAATCTTCACTGCCATCAGCTTCGTGCTGTGCGTGATCTATGGGCTGATCGTGCCGCCAAGCCTGCACATGGCTCCGTTCCTGGAGATGGTTCTGCCGGCATTCAAGTGGCTCACTTTCTGGGGCTTCTGCCTGGGCTTGATCGAGAGCTTTCTCTACGGGGCCTACGTCGGACTCGTGTTCGTGCCCATCTACAACTTTCTTGCTCGCCGATGGGGTGCGCCAGTGGGGCGGCAGAGCAGGCAGGCGTGATGCAAACAGCCACAGCGGGCAGAACTGCAAAGGCGGCTCAGCCCGCCGGACTGCGGCCTGTGCAGATGGGGTGGCTGGCGGGCTCTGTCTTCATCGTCTCAGCCGGCTATGGGGCACTCTTGCCGGTGTTGCCGGGGTGGTTGGCGTCGATGATGCCCGGCGCCAGCGCCGGTGAAGTCGGTCGCCACGTCGGCTTTCTCAGCGGCGTGTATGCGGCCGGGGTGCTGCTGGGGGCGCCATTGTGGGGGATCGTTTCGGATCGTGTCGGGCGCGGGCGCATCCTGATCATCGGGCTCGTGGGGTACGTCGCAAGTTCGCTGCTGCTGTTGATCCCGTCGATGGCCGGCGGGTCGGGCATCGGGGGTCTGTACGCCCTGCGCGGCACTACCGGCTTCTTCGTCGCCGCAGTGGTGCCTGTGGTCGCAGCGCTGGTGGCCGAGCACACGCCCCAAGACAAGCGGGCACGGCGTTTTGCTTGGCTGGGCGCCATGTCACTGCTCGGATTCCTGTTCGGGCCCGCACTGAGCGCGGTGGCCAATGAGGTCGGGCCGTGGGTCACTGACGCAGCGGTTTCTCCGGCGCTGTCGGCACGGGTTGTATTGGTTTTATCGGCCTTGCTCGGCGGGGTGATGATGGTGGGACTGGCGGCAAGCTTGCCCGCTGCACTTGTGGCTGACGTACCAGCCGAAGCCGAAGCGGCGAGTACCTTGCCGGGTCACTCGGTTGCGTTGCTGTGGCTGAGCGCAACGGTGATGTTCGTGCTGGCGGGCTTCGAGCTGGGCATCGTGCTGCAGGGCCAGCAGCAGGCCGGACAGTCTTCGCGACAGGCAGCGATCATGCTTGCCGAGTGCAGCCTCGTCATGTTGGGCGTCAACGCACTGCTGTTCATCACCTCGCTGCTTGAAAAGATGTCTTCGCGCGTCTTGATTGGTGCCGGCCTCCTACTCGCTATCGTCGGGTTGGCCATCCTGGCCGTAGGTCGTTCCGATGCCTGGATGTACCTGGGCGTCAGTCTGACCGCTGCGGGCACTGGCTTGGTGTTGCCGGCGATCGCTTACCGGGCGGCAGGTGCTTCACCGCAAAGGCTGGGTGTCGTAATGGGCGGCCTGACCGCTGCAGCCGGCCTCGGCCAGACGCTTGGCTCGGCCGCAGGCGGCTGGCTCTTCGGCGTGCTCGCACATCGCAGCTACGGCTTGCTGGCACTGCCGCTGCTTGTGATGCTCGGGCTGCTGCTGGTCCAACCGCGCTGGTGGTGGGTCGAGGCGCCGCATCCGGACCAGAGCTGAATCCCCTTGACCTGAACCCCACGTTGCTGCGTGCCATTCAATGCGCAAGCAAGATGAAGGGGGTCGGTCCTCTCAATTCAAGGCGGGCAGCAGGATCACGTCGTCAACGTAGCTCTGCACGGGGACGAAGTCCGGGATCAGGTCGATGGGACTGAGCGCGTAGGCGACAACGAAGAAGCCAGGGTACTGCGGGATGCCGAGAGGGCGAATTACAGTGTCACGCCGTCGCGCTTGATCATCTTCGCCCACGTTTCTCCTCTATTCGAGGACGGACACGCTCAATTCCTCCCGGGTCAGCGGCACCGCGATTGATGGCGATTGCCCCCCGATTGCCTTGTGCTTCGGGCTGGTTCGCAGGGAGCAGATGCCTGAACGATCGGCCCCATGGACATCCAGCGATTGTCGATCCGTGGCCGCATCCTGGAACCTGACGACCCCTCGCTTCAGGATGCGTTGGCCGCTGTCTACGAATCATCCGAGCGACCGCGCTGCCTGTGCGTGCCCGGCGGCGTCGAGATGTACGTCGCTTTTCACCGCCGCTACCTGGCCAAGCGCATGCCCGACACCGGCAGCCAGCACCATCCGGCCTGCCCGTCGTTCGAGCCCTCGCCGCAACAGTCGGGTTTGGGCGAACTGGTGGGCGACGCGGTGCTCGAGTCCGAGGGGGCGGTTGAGCTGCGGGTCGATTTCGCGTGGAGCCGGCAGGCTGGCGGCCGCGCGCCGGGGGGTCGGACGGAAGACGACCCGGGCGAGATCGAGGCGCCGCGGCGGCGTATGAGCCTGCGCGCGTTGACGCACTTCCTGTTCGAGCGTGCGGGCTTCAATCGCTGGTCACCGGCGATGGCCGGCAAGCGATCGCAGGGTGTCTTGCACAAGTACCTGCTGCGCGCCGCCGAGCAGGTGAGGGCAAAGGGTGTCGCGCTCGACGAGCGCCTGTACGTGCCAGAGCAGTTCAACGAAGCGACACATGCGGAAGCGGCGCAGCGCCGCCGAGAACGCCTGGGCGTGCTGCGGCCGCACGATGGCGTAGCGCCGCTGGCGGTGGCACTGGCCGAGTTCAAGGCGGCCGAGGCCTGCCCGGGCGGCTACCGGATCTGGCTGAAGCACATGCCCGACGCACCGCTGCTGGCGTCCGCGAAGACCTGGGATCGGATCGCCAGAACCTTTGCGGCGGTGCTCGAAGCCCGTGACGCGGACCATGGCCAGCGTGTGCGCGCGGTGATCACGGCGTTGATTCGCGCCCGGCGCGAGCACACCTACGAGATCGACACGGCGACCTTGCTGCTCGCCAGCGAGCAGTGGATTCCGGTCGAGGGCGTGCATGAATTGCCGCTCGTGAAGGCCCTGGTGGATGCGGGGCGGCACTTCGTCAAGCCGCTGCGCTACGACGCGCGCTGCGCGGCCGCTTTTGCCAACGCGTTGCTGCTGGACACGGGCGCCGTCCCGCTGCCGCTGCATGTCATCAGCTCCTTCATGACACCACGCGAGCGTGAGGCCAAGGCCGCCACGCTGCGCACGGCGCGCGGCTGGGTGTGGTCCACCGACGAGCCGATGCCCGCGCTGCCGCCGGCCGTGCCGCGGCGCGCCTGAATGCGGCGCACCTGAACTGGCGCACTTGAAGCGGCGCGTTCCCGCGAGAGCATGAATCGCCGGGATGTCCCGGTGCACGCCTCGCCAAGGAGCGCCGCCATGACCGCTGCATCCGCACTGCCCACCATCACCATGCACGGCGGTCCCTCGACCCCCGCCACCTTGCTCGGGCAGGCGCCCGCACGCATTCCCACCGCCGGGAAGATCCGCGCCGGTATCAAGGTGCTGACCAAGCGCGCTGCAGGCGAGCCGCGCGCCTGCGAAATCTACGAACGCGGCCTGCGTGACGGCCACTCGTTCGACCGCATCGAGCAGGCGCTCGCTGAAGCCTTGCCGCAGCTGAAGAACCCGCTCGTGCCGCGAAACGTGCCGTGGTTCACCGTGCGCGCGCAGGACTTTGGCAACCCGGCGCTGGCGCGCGAGCTGATCGAGGCCTACGGCGAGGATCGCGGCGAGGGGCGGCATCTGTACCGCTTCCCGGTGGTGTTCCCGTCGGACCACTGGCAGACCGTGATGCCGCACGAACTGGCGGCCTGGGGGACGCACGACAAGCGCTATTGGTCGCAGTACGCGCCCGATGGCCGTGTGCGGCACTGCATGTGCCACGCGCCCGTGCCGGTGGACACGCAGGGGCGGCGCGCGGTGCGCCTGTTCGGCGGGCGCAAGACGGTGATGCGCGAGGCCAATGGCGGTGTCTGCGAGCCCGAGGCCTGCCGCGAGTACCAGCAGCGCGAATGCAACCTGACGGGTCGCTTCCTGTTTTTCGTGCCGGGCATCCGTTCGCTCAGCGCGTTCGAACTGCACGCCACGAGCTTCTACGCGATGAACGCGGCGATCCCAGAAATTCGAGACCGTCGCCTTCCTGCGCGGTGGCGCATCTCGGGCTTTCTCGACCACCAGCGCACACCGTTTTTCCTGTCCAAGCGTCTGATGGAGGTCAGCCACATCGACGAGCAGGGCCACGCAGTGCGGGTGCCGCAGTGGATCATCGATTTCGAGGCTCCGGTGGACGTGAGCGCGCTGCTGCGCGACCGCGAGGACGATGAGGGCGTGGTCGTGCAGGCCCATGCGTCTTGCGGCGTGCTCGAAGGCGAGCCCGCTGCGCCGGCCGTGGCGGTCGGTGAGGCCGAAGCCGCCTCGGCTCACGGCGAGCCGACGCTGGAGAGGGTGTTCGCCTTGGCGGGCAGCCACGGCGTCTCCGCCGCCGACTTCGAGTCCTACGCGACGCGGTGTTGGGGTCCGGGCTGGAAACTCAACCCACAAGGCCGGCGCCGGGCCTGGGATGAACTGGACCGCTACCGCAACGACGCGCCAGGCTACGCCGACAAGGTGGCCGCCGCGCTGCGGGAGGCGACATGACCGCGCGCCGCGCGCTGCGGGTCGCACACTTCTCGGACCTGCACTATGGGCCGCGCAACCTGGCCGAAGCCGACCGCTGCTTTGGCGCCGCGATCGAGCGCGCCGTGGAGATCGGTGTCGATGCGGCGGTGATCTCCGGCGACAGCACCGACCAAGCGCCAGGCCGCTGAAGCCGATCGTTCCCGCTACGAGGAACGGCGATCTGCGCTCGGCGCACACATCGAACGAGTTCAGAGCCGCCTGGCCGACTGGTTGCTGTTCGCGCGCTGCATGAGCCACGACGGCCTGATTGCGCTGGCGATCGAGGACGCAGGCCCAGCACTGTCGGGGCTGGCCAATGACCTGCTGCTGGCCTGTTACAGCGCGCGCTTCACGGTGGCGATCCGCACCCAGGTCGAAACGGCGAAGGGAGAAGCACGCGAAGGTTTCGACATCGATGTGCACGACAGCGCGTCGGGCGATGCCAAGAGCGTCGCCCTGATGAGCGGTGGCGAACGGGTGTGGATCAACGAATGCTTGACGCGCGCTGTGGCGCTCTACCTCGCGCAGCAGTCGGGCCGGCGGTGCATGACCCTCGTCTGCGACGAGGCCGATGGTGCGCTGGACGCCGACCGCAAGCGCATGTTCATGGCGATGAAGCGCGAGGTTCTGAAGCTGGGCGGGTACGAACGCGAGTTCTTCGTTTCGCAGACGCCCGAGTTGACGGCCATGGCGGATGCGGTGATCGACCTGGATTCCATGCACGTCAATGTCCCGCGGTGACGGCTGGCTGTAGGGTGCTTCGATACACTCACGTCGTGATGTACCGGGTTACCGTCCTCCTCGCCTTGCTCTTTGCCATGCTCGGGCAATCGGTGGCGCTCGCTGGCGTCGGCTCGACTGCGACCGTCATTGCCGACCTGGAGCACGCTGCGCTCCACTGGCAGGAGGAAGGTCACCATCACCACGACGATGGGGCTTACCACATGGACGACTCGAACGAGTCAACGCAGCACGTCCTCAGCGATCACGTGAGCCCAACAGCAGCGCTCATGGTCGCGTCATCACACTATTCCCCGCTCCTGGGGTCGGCTGCACCCGGCGGACTGCACGAGGCACTCGTGCCCGATCCCACTCTCGACGGCCTGCTCCGCCCACCTCGCTCCCGCGCCTGACCCGCCTTCGCGGCGGGCGTCCGGCCATGGACGCCCGGCCTTCCGCTGCCCCGCACCACGCAAGCTCCTGGCCGCCCCTGGCGTGACCTGAATGCGCGTGCGGCCGGCCCCGGCTGTTGAATCGTCAGGACGATCATGAAACCTGCCGATTTCCTTGAACCGCTTCGGAGTCTCCAATGAATTTCCCTCTCTTCGAGGTCCGCCCGGGTGTGTCGACTTTTCGGTGCAACCCGTGGCGGCCCCTGCTTGCCGGACTGAGCCTCTTCTTCCTGCTCTGCGCCAGTGCCTTCGCCCACGGCGTCGCGGAGGGCGACAAGGGCTACATCCAGGAGATCACGGGTGTGCATCTGCTGCCCTTCGTCTACCTGGGTGCCAAGCACATGGTCACCGGCTACGACCACCTGCTGTTCCTGTTCGGGGTGATCTTCTTCCTCTACAAACTGCAGCATGTGGCGCTGTACGTCAGCCTGTTCGCCATCGGCCACTCGACCACGTTACTGGTCGGCGTGTACTTCGGCACCAACGTCAGTTCGTACCTGATCGACGCGATCATCGGCCTGTCAGTGGTCTACAAGGCCTTGGACAACCTCGGCGCTTTCCAGCGCTGGTTCGGGTTCCAGCCCAACACGAAGGCAGCCACCCTGGTGTTCGGCTTCTTCCACGGATTCGGCCTGGCGACGAAGGTCCAGGAGTTCGAGATGTCGCGCGACGGCCTGCTTGCGAACCTGCTGGCCTTCAATGTCGGCGTCGAGATCGGGCAGTTGCTCGCGCTGAGCGCCATCCTGATCGTGATGGGTTTCTGGCGGCGCACCGGCAGTTTCCTGCGCCACGCTTACACCGCCAACGTGGCCATCATGACCGCCGGCTTCATGCTCACGGGCTACCAACTTACCGGGCTCTTCGCCGCCTGACCTCACGAAACAAGGAACCCATCCCGTGTACAACACCGACCTCCCCAACCGGGCCGAGTTGCCCAGCACGCGTCAACTCATCCGCTCGACCGTGATCGCCTTGGTGGCAGCCTCCGCGCTGTTGACCACGACCGTGCTGCCCTCCGAATACGGCATCGACCCCACTGGTGTCGGCCGCATGCTCGGGCTCACGCAGATGGGCGAGATCAAGGTCTCGCTGGCCGCTGAGGCGGCGGCGGCCGATGTCAAGGCGGCGCCAGCCGCCGCAGGGCAGACCGCACCGACCGTCGCAGCGCCCCCGGTGGCTCCGGACGCCGCCAAGGTGGTGGCGACGGCGCCGACGGCGGCCCCAATGTCACCGGCACCCGCGGCAGCGAGCAACCAACGGCACGAGATGACGATCACCCTTCGGCCGGGCCAGGCGGCCGAGGTGAAGCTGGACATGCGCAAGGGCGCGCAGGTCACCTACGTTTGGCAAACCAGCGGCGGCCAGGTCAACTTCGACACGCATGGCGACCCGCCCAACCCGCCGAAGGATTTCTATCACGGCTACGGCAAGGGTCGCGCTGCGGTGGGCGACAAGGGCACGCTGGAGGCTGCGTTCGACGGCAAGCACGGCTGGTTCTGGCGCAACCGCGGAGCTGCGGACGTCAGCGTCAGGCTCAACACGGCGGGACAGTACACCGCCATCAAGCGCGTGCTATGAGCGTCGGACCAGGGCCGCACTCCACTCAATGGTCCCAGCGCCGCGTTGCGGCTTGGCGCCTTCTGCTCGGCCAGCGTGAGACCACGCAACGTGTACCGGATGTCTGAAGTTGCCAACCCATGACCCAAGCATCGACTCCCTTGCCAGCGCTCCGCGGGGGGCTGCTCGCCCTGCTGGCCGCGGCGCTGTTCGGAGTCAGCACGCCGCTGGTGCAGCAGTTCGGTGTCGGGCTCGGGGCGTTCAGCACGGCGGCGTTGCTCTACGCCGGGGCGGCTGCCGTCGGCTTGTTGTCGCGCCGGCGCATCGACCGCGAGGCTCGATTGCAGCGCACCGATCTGCGCCGGCTGCTGGCGATGGCGGCCTTCGGCGCCGTGGTCGGGCCAGTGGCATTGGCGTGGGGGCTGCAGAACACCAGCGGCACCAGCGCCTCGCTGATGCTGACGCTGGAGGCCTTGTTCACCGCGGTGCTGGCTTGGCGCCTGTACCGCGAGACCATGGACGGCCGGGTCTGGACGGCGATGGCCTTGCTGTTGGCCGGCGGCATGGTGCTGGTGCTCGACCAGGGACGCACGGGTGGCGCGCAACTGTGGGGCCTGCTGGCCGTGCTGCTGGCCACGGCGGCCTGGGGCGTGGACAACACGCTGTCGCGCGCGCTCGCCGAGCGCGACCCTGGGCAGGTGGTGATGGCGAAGTCGGTCCTCGGCGTCACGGCGACAACCGCGCTGGCGCTCGCCTTTCGCGAACCCCTGCCATCGGTCGGCGCAGCGTTGGCCCTGTTCGCCATCGGGGCCTCGGGTTATGGCCTGAGCTTGAGGTTCTACCTGCTGGCGCAACGGGCGTTTGGCGCGGCCCGCACGGGGTCGGTCTTTGCCTTCGCGCCCTTCATCGGCGCCGCGTTTGCGGTGGCGCTGGGTGACCGCTCGGCCAGCGGACTGATGGCGTTGGGCAGCGTACTGATGCTGGCCGGCGTGGTGCTGCACCTCGCGGAGTCACATGGCCACGAGCACGAGCATGACGCGCTGGAGCACGAGCACGCGCATCGCCACGACGACGGGCATCACGAGCACATGCACGATCCCGCACCCGCCAGAGAACACAGCCACCGACACAGGCATGAAGCTTCGCGTCATGCACATGCCCACGTGCCGGATGCCCACCACGGCCATCGACACTGACCGTTGTAGGGTTGAACGAAGGGAAGCCGTGCCCCGTTCGGCATGGCCTCCGTACTTGCTCGGTCGACGTGGATGTCAGACCGACAACTCCGTCGCTCCACCGTCAGGCGCGTGCTCCACGATCCGGTTGCCGGCGCGATTGACGCTATCGGCGATGACGGCGTCGATCATCGAGTGCGGCACTGCGACGTCGAGTTCATCGAGTCGCCGAACCACCGTGGCGATGTTGTGCCAATCGGCTGCCGGCTCATCCAGGCTGCTGTAAGCGGGCTCGTCGGCATCGGCTCCCGGGCTGTCGTCCCAGAGTTGCAGGAAGAACTCGTTCAGCTGCCGGTCGTAGCCCATCACCACGAGCAACGGGCTTGCGTCCCGGACCGTGCGCTGTTGGTGCCGGCTCATGACTCTGCTCCCGCTTCTTCGAAGCATTCGATGCCTTCGACCGTGGCGCCGTACACGTCGAACTTGAGCCAAACGATCCCCGCGCGCTCGGCCAACTCGAACAGTTGGGCGAGGTCGGTCTCGAACGGCGTGTCGTAGCGGGGCGCGCCGACGTACACGAAGCCGCCGGTGAGCGTCGGATACGCATTCACGGACAGTTGGTCCTCCTGCAGAAGTTGCCGCGTGCCCGGTGAAAGGTGCGCGGTCGACAGCACGACGAGCGGCTCCGCAAGCTCGCGCAGACGGGTCAGCAAGGGTTCGCTCATGACGCCCTCCCGCCCGGCCGGAGGGCCGGTTTCGGCGGCGCCTTCACGCGCCGGTTGAAGTCGATGCCGCAATTGCGGCAGCGGTACCAGCGCAGTCGGCCGAGTCGGCCGAGTGGCACGCCGTGGCCCGGGCAGACCGGGCAGGCTGGCGGATTCGGCGATATGCCGGTGAACATGGTGTTGCTCCTTCGTTCGATCTGAAGGGCCGCCCGCCCGCGAGGGCGATGCGTCCCCCCGGGGTTGTCGTTGGCGGCTGCTGCCGCGCGTCACATCAGGCCGCGTTCGGCGAACGAGACACACTGGTCGCCGGCCACGACGAAGTGGTCGAGGACTCGGACGTCCACCAGCGCCAGCGCCGACTTGAGGTTCTGCGTCAGGAACTCGTCGGCGCGGCTCGGCTCGGGCGAGCCACTCGGGTGGTTGTGCGCGAGCGCCACCGCCGCGGCGTTGCGCTGCAGCGCGCTCTTGACGATCTCGCGCGGGTAGACCGAGGTCTGCGTCAGCGTGCCGCGAAACATCTCCACCGCGCTGAGCAGCCGGCCCTGGGCGTCGAGAAACAGCACGATGAAGACCTCGTGCTGCAGCCCGGCGCAGTGCAGGCGCAGCCAGTCGCGCAGCGTCTGCGGCGAGTTCATCACCGGGCCGGCGTTCAACTGCGCACGCAGGTCGCGCATCAGCAGCTCGCGCGCCACGCCGAGCTTGTGTTCGAGCAAGGTGTCGCTCGCCTCGCCGACGACCGCGGCGGTGCCGAAGTAGGCGGACTCGAGGTCGTTCACCTGATCCGCGTGCGCATGGTCCGTGGGCAGGACGGGTGCAAGCAAGGCGCCGATCAGCTCGGCGCGCGACAGGGCAGAAAGGTTCTGCATGGCGTTCTCCATGGGGTTCATCGAAAGGACGAACGGGAACGCCGACCCAGCCGGGAACGGGTTCCCGAGCGGGTGGCGCCGCGAGGGCGCCGATGGGGGCAGGTGACGACTGCGACGCCTGGCCACGCCAGGACCTCCTGTAGGAGGGCTTGATCTCACGATCGAATGCCGCGTCAGTGTCGTCGGGGTGGCGCTCGGCCGACGCCGTGGCGAGGCCAACGCCATCCGACCAGGCCGGCGCAAGCAGGGTGTTCCGCGTGGCGCAGCGACCCGGTTCGCGTCGCGTCGCCTGGCCGCAACGCGGCGCCGTGCGGCTGCGACTCGAATCGCAGCCGGAGGCGACTGGAATCGAGCCGGCGGAGAAAGTGCGGCCGGATCCCGTTTTGCGCTTGCGGGTGGGTGCCGCTTGGCGCGAGCATCGCGGCGAGACCCTCGTTTCGCGCGCTGCCGATGATCCGCCTTGGAACGCACATCCGTCTGACCCGGCCCGAAGCCGAACGCCTGCTGCGGCTCACCGACATCGAGCCGGTGGGCATACACACGCCGGCCGACCTCGACGCTTATGTGGCTCGCTGCAAGGCGCACTACTGGGGCCACTCCCGCGACACGCAGTTCCTGCACTGGCTGATCGACCAGGAACGTGCCAAGCTGGAAGCCGCGGCGTAGAAAGGAAGCCCCGAAGCACGAGGGCTTCGGGGCGAGGGAGTGGCGTCAGGCCGTGCGCGCCGCCACGGCCGCCGGCGCCGTGGTGTCCGACGAGAGCGGCTGTGTTGCCTTGGGGTCGAAGGCGGCGTGGGCCTGCGCGACGTCGGCGTCGCGCCGAAGCTGCCGAAGCTTCGCCGTGGCGGGTTCGCGCCTCGTCTCGGGCAGGCACTCGACGAGCAGATCGATCGCGCGCGAGGTCTTCAGCCGCAGGGCTCGCAGCGGTTCGGCAACGAGCACGCGGCACGCCTGTCGGACGAACTGCCCGATCCGCTTGTTGCGCTGCATGCGAGCCTTGTGCGCGCGGAGCGATTCGCGGCAACTCAGATAGAGCGCGAGGTGGTCGTGCCGCGCCTGCGCGTCGGCATCGAGCTGGGTCAGCACTTCGGCGGCGATGTCGGCATGGCCAACCTGCCGGTAGAAGCGGACCCAGGTGCGCTCTTCTTCGATCTCCACGGCCGAGCGCTTCGCCTTGCGTGGAGCCGGGTAGGGTCTATCGTTCAACATGGAGTGGACTCCTTGGTCGGCGAGCGCACCGGCACCCCGAGGGGAGAAGGTGGACTCCCCTGGTTGGAAGATTGCCGACGAATCGGCAGCGCTTGCGGTGATACGCCAACCGCTGGCCTCGTCGAGCGAGTGTCTGGCCGTGTGACCAGACGACTCGCCGACGATGCACTCTCACGCCGCGACAGGACGCAGCAGCGCGGCCAGGCGCGGTGGCGGCGGGATCTGCGCGCGAACGCGCCCAGATCCGCCCAGCAGCACTCCGACCGGCTGCAGCACTCTCGTTGCTTGGCTTGCACACATGGCAGTTCTCCTTCGTGAAGCGAAGGGGAACGCCGCTCCCGTCGGGGAACATGGTTCCCCGTCTGGGATGCTTCGGCCCGAAGGGTCGAAGCGGCTCGATGGCGAGCCACGCCCCATGGGGTGTATGGCTCGCCATGAAAAGAAGGCCCACGGTCTTTCGATCGGGGCCTTGCTCGGCGCCTGGCATGACGCAGCCTGCGCAGCACATGCCGGCGCTGGTGAAGCCCACACGTCGGCGGCTTCATTCACACGGGCGCTCGCACGGTGGCGAGAGCCGTCCACGGGCCGCGCGGAGCGGCCTGACCAGGCAGGGCCTGGAACTCGAGGGCGGGTAACGACCGCGACGCCAGCGAGGCTGGACTTCAGCGCAGCCGAGGCTGCGGTGAAGGCTTTGCAGGCACGATGCCCACAGGTAGCGAGGCGAGTGTTGACCGCTGGCCTCACCGAGGCAAGGGCATCAGTGTGGGTGTCGGCGGCCGCCATGCGCAAACGCGGGCCTTCGTCGTTGCTTTGACGTGGCGGAATCGGTCAGCCTCGTCCGCGACAATCAAACCGATGGTCAAGCTCGCCAAAGACTTCCGCTCGTTTGCCGACTTGGCCGCTGCCTACGAGCGCGACCGCGACTACCGCATCGTGCGGATGCCACGTCCCGGTTCGGCGGTGGCGATCGTGGCGCCGCACGGCGGCAGCATCGAAGCGCACACCTCGGACATCGCCCGAGACATGGCCGGCCAGGACTTCAACCTCTATCTGTTCGAAGGGCTGCTGAAGGCCGGTAACTTTGCGGCGCTGCACCTGTCGAGCCACCTATTCGACGAGCCAGGATGCCTGGACCTGGTGCGGGATTGCCTGTCCGTGATCAGCGTGCATGGTTGCGGCCATGCGGGCGAGATCGTGCTGATAGGCGGGCGGGATATCACCCTGCGGGGGTCGATCGGCGCGCGCCTGCGCGCCCTCGGCGTCGCCTGCGAAGCCGCACCGGCCGGGCTCGACGCCGCGGATCCCATGAACGTCTGTAATCGGGGGCGCGGCGAAGCCGGCGTGCAGCTGGAGGTGTCGCTCGAGCTGCGGCGTTCGCCGCGCCGATCCCTGCTGGTGCGCGCCGTTCGCGAGGCGCTGCTGGCCGCACCGGCTTGAGGGCAGGTGGTGGGACGGCCACTGGAACTGACGTGATCGAGGGACCCGCATCCTCAGGCGGCCACCTGCAGGCGACGCCGCTGCCGCGCGCCCTGGGGCACTTCGCTGTCGAAGACCCGGAGGTTGCGGAATTGCTCGACCTCTCGACAGGCCGCTGCGAGCGGCATGCCGACGTCATCGGCGACGACTACGAGAAGGCACTCCAGTTGCGCATGCAATTGCAGACCGACCTCCGACGCGAGCAGCCGCGGTACGTGTGCGCCATGTGTATGACGCCGATCTACCTGGTGTCGCGCCCGGAAGGACGCAAGTTCTTCTTTCGGCACTCTCTGGAAGATGGCCGCTGTTCGGCGGTGACCCGTGGCCTGCTGTCGCAGGACGACATCGACGCTCGCAAGTACAACGGCGCGAAGGAGAGTTGGCTGCACCTCGAGATGAAGTCGTGGATTGCGGCCTGCCTGCACGCCGATCCGCGTTTCTCGGAGGTGGTGGTGGAGGGGCGGTGGACCGGATCGTTCTCCGGCGAGTGGCGCAAGCCTGACGTGCGCGCCTCGTACGGCGGGATCCGGGTCGCATTCGAGATCCAGTTGTCGACGACTTACATCAACGTCATCGCGCAGCGTCGTGAGTTCTACCGTCAGGAAGGCGGGCTGCTGTTCTGGGTCTTCGCACACTTCGACATCGGCGCACGCCGCCTGACCCAGGAGGATGTCTTCTACAACAACAACCGCAACGCATTCGTCGTCACCCAGGTGATGCGGGACGAGTCGCTGCGCCAGCGCCGGTTCATGCTGGAGTGCATCTGGGCCGAGCCGACGCTGGGCGGGGGCGTCAGCGAGTTGCGCCGCGAACTCGTTCCCTTCGACACGCTGACGCTTGATGCCGGAACACAGCGCGCCTACCACTTCGACTTCGATCGTGAGCGAGACCGGATTGCCAAGGAGGTTCGCGAACGCAAGATGGCCCGTCTGAAGCCACTGCGCGACAAGTTCGAGGCCTGGTACACGGCCCATGCCACGACCGGCGAGGACGACAACAAGACCTGGGGACAGCTGCGCCGCGACTGTGCCGGCGAAGGTGTTGCGCTCCCAGAGTACCCCGGGATGCTCCCGCGAGGTCTGCTCAACGTGCTGTATTCGACGAAACATGGCAGCGTGATCGGATGGGACTACCCGAACTTCATCCAGATCGCTCATCACGTCGAACCGGGACTGCGTCAGTACCTTCACTACTTTCGGGCAGCGTTGAAGGCCTTCGAGCGAGCGGAGCTGATCCGCTCTGAAGACCTGTCCGGCAAGTGGGCGGCCAAGGTCGCGGAGTACAAGGCTCGCATCGCCCAGGGCGACGCAGCCTACAAGGCGGACAAGACGCACGATGCGCTGGTCAGGTTGCTGTTTCCGGAACTGTTTGCGGACGAGCCGGCCTGACGGCCCGCACGTCTGACCCGAGCGGAAATGAAAAGAGCCCCTCCCCGCGGTAGCGGGGAGGGCCCAAAGCCGCCGTCAGGCGGCGAGCTTCGTGTCATCGGCGTCCATGCGGATGGCGCCTGCCGAGTCCTTGTCGAGGTCGAGTTGGCGCTGCAGACGGCGCTGCCGCGCGAGGATGTCCGCCAGGCGATCCTCATGCTCGAACGGGCGTTCGAGCTCGATCCTCAGATCGGCCAGACGCTTGCCGCGCACCGCCAACTGCTGGCGTGCCGCATCGCGCTCCTTGGGTACCGACGCCAGCGCTGCGAGCAGCGCTGCCGCCAGGCCCTGTGCCGTTTGGTACACCTCGGCGTCGTAGCGGCAGTGCCCTTCGAGGTAGAGGCCGGGAACACCGTTAGCGCGGCTGGCGCGCAGTCCGAGGTCGAAGCCGGCAAACCCGCCGACCCGCTGCTCGACGCTGACTTGCGCAGCCTTCGCCGCACGCACCAGCTGGCGCAGTCCTTCGCCGACCGCCTCCGGGCCTACCAGCACCTGGCCAGCAATCTCGACGCGCATGTCACCGGCCGACGCCGGCTCGGCACGCTGGCAATCCTGTTCCAGCAGCACCAGCTTGCGTTCCAGCGACTCGATCAGCATCGGCAGCCGCGCCACTTCGCTCTCGTTCGTATAGCGTTGATTGCGCCACACCGAGAACAGCGTCGACAGCTTGGCCACCTCGGCGTCCACGCCGGCCTTCTCGATCACGAGCGGGTTGCCCGAGGCCAGCGCCTTCACTTCGGCATACGACAGCGCCGCCAGTTCCACGTCCTCGATCGAACGCAACCCTTTGTCGCCGCTCATCACTTGCGCGATGAAACGCGCCTTGGTCTCCAAGGCCTGCCACATGTAGCTGTCGAAGCTGCCTTCGGTGACGTAGCGGAAGATCTCCACGTCCTCGCACTCGTTGCCTTGGCGCAGGATGCGTCCTTCGCGCTGGTCCACGTCGCACGGCCGCCAAGGGGCGTCCAGGTGGTGCAGCGCCGCCAGCCGGGTCTGCACGTTGGTGCCGATGCCCATCTTGGCCGTCGATCCGAGCAACACCCGCACCCGGCCTTCGCGCACCGCCTTGAACAGCGTGGCCTTCTGCGCATCGGTGTCGGCGTCGTGCACGAACGCAATCTCGGTTGCCAGCACGCTGGCATCGACTAGGCGCTGCTTCAGGTCGTCGTAGACGCTGAAGGCCTTGCCTTCCTTCGGCGACGACAGATCGCAGAACACCAGCTGCGCGCCGCGGAAGGCCTCGGTGCGTTGCCGCACCGCGATCACCTCGCGGACACAGGCCGCCACCTTGCCCTGCTCGTCGAAACGTGCGCTCGGCGCAACCAGCCGAAAGTCCAGCGCGGCCTTGCGGCCATCGGTGGTCACCGCAAGCATGTTGTCCTCCTGGGGCTTGACGCGGCCCATGCGGATCGCTTCCGCACGCTCGACCAGCGTGCGCACGTAGGCTTTCAGCGCGCTGCTTGCCGGGCAGGCCACGATGCGCGGCTTGCCTCCACGCAGTGCCGGTACCGGCAGCTTCAGCATCTCCGCTGTGCGGATGTCGGCCACTTCGCCGAACACCGCCATCAACTCGGGCACGTTGATGAAGCGCGCGAACCGCGTGTTCATGCGGTAGCCGCTTCCGTCGGGCGCGATCTCGAGCGCCGTGACGCTTTCTCCGAAGGTGGCCGCCCAGGCGTCGAACTGCTGCAGCCCGAGCGCTTCCAGCCTTCTGGGCTGCAGGTAGCGCATCATCGTGTGTACCTCGGCCATCGTGTTGGCCACCGGCGTGGCGGTGGCGAAGACCACGCCGCGCTGCGCGCCGCCGTGCAGGCGCATCGTGTAGCGCGTCTTCAGGAACAGGTCGAAGGCCCGCTCCGAGTTCGCCAGCGGCAGGCCGGCCACGCGCGTCATCTTCGTGAACCGGTACAGGTTCTTGAACAGGTGGGCCTCGTCGACGAAGAGCGTGTCGATGCCGAGCTGTTCCCAGCTCAGTAGATCGTCCTTCTTCGCGTTGGCCAGCAGCTTCTCCAGCCGCACCGTCCAGTTCTTCTTCATCGCTTCGAGCTGCTTGACGATCCGGTTGCCCCGGTCGTTGCGCCGCTCGGCGCGCACTGCCATCTCGATTTCCATGATGAGTTCCTTGATGAAGGTTTGTGTGAATGCCGGCGACATCCGGATGCGCTCGAAGCTCGAGTGCGTGATGACCACCGCGTCCCAGTCGCCTGTGGCGATGCGCGACACCAGTTCGCGCCGGCGGTCGACCTCCAGGTCTTCCTTGCCCGCCATCAGCACGGCGGCATTGGGGTACAGCCGAACGAACTCGGCTGTGTACTGCGCCAGCATGTGGTTCGGCACCACATGGCAGGGCTTGGCCGCGAAGCCAAGGCGCCGCAGCTCCATGCCGGCGATCGCGCAGACCGCGGTTTTGCCGGCGCCGACGACGTGGAACAGCCCGGTGTTGCCGGACTGCACGACGCGCCACACGGCGTCCCGCTGGTGCGGGTGCAGCGCGTAGCAGCGCGAGAACCCCGGCAGCTTGAGGTGCGAGCCATCGAACTGCCGCGGCCGCGTGGCGTTGAACAGGTCGTTGTAGGTCCGGCACAGCCGCTCACGGCGCTCGGCTTCTTCGAAGGCCCACGCTGCGAAACGCTCCTTGATCAGCGCCAGCTTCTCGCGCGCCGCCAGCGTCTCGTCGGGATTGACGATCATGCGGTCGCTTTCCGGGTCCGGGTCCCGGACCGTCGGCACCTGCACGTTCAGCGCACACTGCACCAACTCGATGGCGTTCAGTCGCGAGGTGCCGAACTCCTGCGTCACCTTCACGTTCTGGCGCGCGCTCCACTCCGGGTAGCGCACCGACCAGGCACCGGCCTGCGCCGAGTAACCCACCTCGCAATCCTTCTGCTCCAGCACCTGCCGGATGAAGTCCTCCACGTCTCCGGCGGGGATCCACACCGCACCCAGGCGCGGCTCAATCGATGCCGGTTGCAGGTCCTCCGGCTGCACCCGCTCCAGCGCGGCCACATTGCGTGCGGCCTCCGGGCCGGTGGCCAGCGCCTGCCTGAGCTTGGTCCTGACCTCGCCGGCCAAGTACTCGTCAGCGGTCTTCCACAGCCTTTCCGCGGGATCCAGAAACACCAAGCCGCGCTCGGCCAGGGCATCGAGCACCGCTTGTGGCGGCGCCGACAACAGCTGACCCATCCAGGCCGGATCGACCCGGCCGCGCCATTGCACCGAGGCGGCAAGCGCCTCCTCGGGCTCGGCCGCGGCTTCGGGCTCCACGATCCTCGCCAGCGTGCGCCGGCTGAACAGTGCCGCCTTGGTGGCGGTCTCGGCCTCCTCGTCGTAGTGCTCCAGCGACAGCAGCAGCGGGTAGTCGGGGTCGCGCCGGAACGCGAGTGCGTTGGCGCGGTTCGACAGGCACCCGAAGCGCGCGACATAGCGGTCGTAGCTGCCGTTCAGCATGGCGCGCTCGTGTCGTTGCCGGCTGTCGTCGGCGTCCGCCAACTGCAGATCGAGTAGGGCCCGCGCGTGATCACGAATCGAACACAGGCCCGCGATGCGGGCGCGCTGCGTGGCGTTCAGGCGCTCGTGGATGTCCACCAGCTCGCCGTCTTCCACACGATGCACGCGGCCGTGGTGGAGGTGATGGCTCCCAGGCCGGGATCCGCCTGTCGCGATCGCTGCGCGGCGCGGGGCCGGAGTGGCTTCCGGCGCTGCGGCGATGTACACGCCGCGCGGCAGCAGATCAGTCCGCCGCGGCAACTCGTCGGCCAAGTCGCCATCGAACACCGCGGTCGGCACCGGCTCGTGGCCGTTGCTCTCCCGGCGGATGCGGCCGATGCAGAACTGCGGCTGCGCCGCATACCACTGGTTGACCTGCAGGTAGCGTTCGCCGCAGCGCGGATCGCGCAGCGACTCGGGCACCACGCTCAGGCCCAGCCAGGGTTGCTCGTCGGCCTCGCCCGGCACCCGCTTTCGCAGGAACAGGATGTCGGCCTGCACGTCTGTCGACGCGATCTCGGCGAAGGCGCCGCGCGGCAGGCGGATCGCACCCAGCAGCGCCGCCTGCGACGCCAGGTAGCGCCGCACGGTGTCGTCCCAGGCATCCATCGTGTGGCTGCTGGTGATGAAACAGGCCAGCCCGCCGGGCCGCAGCAGGTCGAGCGCGCGGCCCACGAAGTAGTTGTGGATGCTGAAGCGGCCATAGGGCCGGTTGCTCGAATCGGCCACCTTGTAGGCGCCGAAGGGCACGTTGCCGATCGCCAGGTCGTACCACTCGTCGGCCAGCGGCGTCTTCTCGAACGCGCCGATGCGCACGTCCACGCCACTGGCGCCGTACAGCGCCCGCAGCATCCGGCCCGAAAGCCGGTCGATCTCGATGGCAGTGACCGTACATTGCGCGGCCAGAGCCGCAGGCATCGCGCCGAGGAAGTGGCCGATGCCGGCACTCGGTTCGAGCACGCGGCCTCCGGTGAAGCCAAAGCCCTGAACCGCCTGCCACATCGCCGCGATCACTGCGACGGGGGTGTAGTGGCTGTTGTTGACCGACGCGAGCGCCGAGCTGTGGTCGGCGGCGTCGAGCGTGTCGCGCAGTTGCGCGGCGCGACGCGCCCAGGCCGGTTCCGGCGTCTCGAGGTTGAAGCTCGCGGGCAGTCCGCCCCAACCGGTGTAGCGCAGCAGGGCGCCGCGCTGGGCATCGTCGGGCTCGCCGCATGACGCGTCGAGCGCGCGCAGAGTCTGGATTGCGGCCAGGTTGGCCTCGAACTTGGCGACGGCGCCGCGCGGGATGTCGAGCCCGTCGGCGGGCAGTTGAGGCCAGGGGCGCCGCGAGGCGCTGGGCTTCGGTGGCTCGCTCGGCCGCCACAACGGCTGTGGCGGGCGAGGCTCGTGGTCCTCGTCACCTGGCTCGTCGTCGAGCGGCGGATCGGGAGGGACTGGAGGCAGGGGCGGCGCGAAGGCCGCGGCGGGCTCCGGCTCAAAGCCGGGCAGCCAGGAACAGGGCTCGGGAATGCGGGCCATGGGGTTCTCCGTGGGGCGACGGAGACGCACCTGCCCTGGCGGGGGAGATGGCTCCCCGTCAGGGTGGATGGATGGCCCACCAGATGCGCTGACGCAGGGGTGGGTGGCTCTCGGGCCGCGCAAGGCGGCGATCAATCAGTCAGATGCGGTGTCGGTGTGCCGCGGGCATCGGGCCCCAGGCGGAGCACGAAGGGGCTTGGAAGGCGGGTATCGACCGCGGCGCCGACGCAAGTCGGGGCTGGGCAGGCTGATGCCTGCGAGTAGCCCTCGCACTGTGCGCGAAGGCATGCGGGTCCGATCGCGTCTCAAGCGGTTGCCACTGCCAAGGCCCGAGTTCGCAGGGGCCGCGCGGTGGCGGCTGGCGCCCGACAATGACGCATGCCCCAAGACCAGCCACCACCCGCCGACGCTGACGAAGCCTTGGCGGACATGCTCGAGCAGTGCGAGCGCTTCGAGGGTGACTTGGCCCCGCTGCTGGCACATCCGCGCCGCCCGCCGTCGCGGCGAGCGGTGCTGACCCTCGCGTTGAGCGACGTCGCGGTGGAGTTCTGGGTGGCGCAGCGCCTGCTGATTCGCTCCGGCATGCACACCGCGGCCCTGGCTGTGGTGCGCCTGCACTTCGAGGCGACGGTGCGGGCGATCTGGCTCCATCACGGCGCCAGCGACGAGTGGCTGGAACGCTTCGCCGCGCCGATGGCCTCGGGTCAGCTCGCTGAGCCCGTGCTCGGGCCGAACGTCGACGCGATGCTGCAGACGCTGGCGAAGACCGCGCCGCCGTTCCTCGCGCAGACGCTCGGTGCCTTCAAGGCGGCGACATGGCAGCCGATGAACTCGTACGTGCACGGCGGCATCCGACCCGTCGTGCAGACCCTGGCCGGCTGCACGCCGCAGCAACTCGTCGGCGCCCTGCGGAACGGCAATGGCATGGCCTTGATGACGGCCAACCTGCTGGTGGTGGCGCTGCAGGACCCGGCGCTGGCAGGACGGATCGCGCCGATCCAGCAGAAGCACCGGTCGTGTCTGCCGCCGGTGCTGTCGCCCGGCACTTGATGGCGCCATCCCTCATGGGAACCTGAATCCACGGGCCGATGTCGCGCCCGCCCTCATTCAGGAGCCCCCATGAAACTTTCCAAGCAGGAGTTGGAAGCCTTGATCGCAGCTTCACCTCGCAGCTTCGTTCCCTTCAACAAGCTCGTGCTGTCGCCGACCTACCAGGCGCGGCCGGAAAACCCCGCGGCACCGCTGCCGATCGCCGAACTGGCTGCGTCCATCGAGGCCGCGGGCCTGCTGCACAACCTGGTCGTCGTACGCGGCGCGCGTGGCCTGCACGAGGTCTGTGCCGGCGGGCGGCGCCTGCGCGCGATGGCGTTGCTGGTGGAGCAGGGCTGCTGGGCAGAGAACCAGCCGGTGCCGGTGCTCGTGGTGCCGGCAGAGCAGGCGCTGATGGCCAGCCTGATCGAGAACGTCGAGCGCGAGGCCTTGAATCCGGCCGATGAGTTCGCGGCCTTCGCCCGGCTCATCGACAGCGGCCGCTCGGTCGAGGACGTGGCGGCCGCCTTCGGCGTCACGCCGCAGTTCGTGAAGCGCCGGCTCAAGCTGGCTGCGGTGTCGCCCGCGTTGCTGAAGCTGTTTCGTGAAGGCGGGATCGGGCTGGACTGCCTGATGGTGTTGGCTTCGCTCGATGACCAGGCGCGACAGGAGCAACTGTGGCAGCAGTTGCCCGAGTGGAACCGGAGCGCAGATCAACTGCGCCGGCTGCTGACCCGCGGCGAGGTCGAGTCGGACCGCGACGGCGTGGCGATCTTCGTCACGCTGCCCACCTACGAAGCCGCGGGTGGCCCGCTGCGGCGCGACCTGTTCAGCGACGACGGCAAGGCCAACCTGCAGGATGCCGCGCTGCTCGAACGGCTGGCACTGGACAAGCTGCAGCGGCCGGCAAGCCAGGTCGCCGCCGAAGGCTGGAAGTGGGTCGACGTGCGGGCCCGCTTCGTCTACGAGGACTACGTCCGTCACGGCGAGGTGCGCCGCGCGCGTCGAGCGCCGAGCGCAGAGGAGGCGACGCGCCTTGCGCAACTCGAAGCGGAGCTGGAAGCGCTGCACGCGCGCATGGAGGCCACTTCCGACGAGGATGGCGACGAGAACGAGTACGCCGCGCTGGAGGCCGACGACGAACGGATGCAGGCCGAACTGAATGCCATCGACGAAGCGCTGGCCGTTTTTCCAGCGGACCTGATGGCGCAGGCCGGATGCGTGGTGTACGTGGGATCGCGGGGAACGGTCGAGGTCAAGCGCGGGCTGGTCCGGCCCGAGGACCGCGATGCGGTCGTGCACGCGGCAAGGCAGGCCGCGAGCGGCGACTCGACGCCGAGCACGGCGCTGGTCAGCCTGCCCAAGGGCGGTGCTCGCGCGGTTCATTCCGAGAAGCTGATGCGCAGCCTGACCGCGCACCGCGTCGCGGCGATCCAGGCCGAACTGCTGCTGCGACCGGACGTGGCCCTGGCCGCCCTCACGGCCCATCTGGCCATCAAGCTGCTCAAGGACGGTTTCCACCGCTACCGCGGCGGCGACGACGCGCTCACGGTGAGCGCGACCGAGACGCACGATGGGCTGCGGCGCGAGTCCGCGGACATCGCCGACGCCGAGGCCTGGAAGCTGATGGAGCAGACGCGCATCGAGTGGACTGCGCGACTGCCGGCTGACGGCAAGTCGTTGCTGCCCTGGCTGCTGGCGCAGGAACGCACCACCGTGGTCGAGTTGCTGACATTCCTCGTCGCCGCGAGCGTCACCGGGGTCGAGGGCGCCGAACGCGAACGTCAGAGCACGGACGCGCTGGCCGAGGCGCTCGGGCTCGACATGCGGCGCTGGTGGAAGGCCAGTGCCGGCTCGTACTTCAGCCATGTGTCGAAGGCGACGACGCTCGCCGCGGTGACCGAGGCCGCAGGCGCGAATGCCGCCGCGCCTTTGGCTGGGCTGAAGAAGGATGGGGCGGCTGCGGGTGCAGAGCAGGTCCTGGCCGCGTCGGGCTGGCTGCCGCGGTGCCTGCGGACGCAATCACCGCACAGTGAGGCAGACGGGAAGCAAAGAAGACTCCAAAAAGTGGGCGCCGAAGCCGGAGACGAACTGCGGGACCAGGAGACTACCGAAAAGGAGCCACGTTGATTGACTGGCGAGACAGTGGACTTCAACGCACCACAGATCACCGATCAGCGGGGGTGCTCAGACGATTACCAGCATTGAGGGTACGCGGACGGAGGAGTAGGTACCCAACGTTCGCGACGTGTGCGGAGTGTGGGTCAAGCGCGATTTCTGGGTGTCGCTGAACGGCCGCTTGCGGTCATCCGATAGTCCGGCAGATGGCCGCGGCGATGACCGGTGTCGAAGCACGCAGTCATCGGCCGACAGACCTTCTATGGGGCCATGATGCAAACTCAATGGGGCCAAGGGTGCATTGCTGTCACGGTAACGATCGGTCGGACTGCCCCATCATCGACACGCTCGCGCATGAGAGCGCAGAGTCGACAGTTCTGGGCCATCACGCCCACAGCAGGACCGCCGGTCTTCAGCCCGGGCGGCCACGTCGCCGGGTTATCTACGGCCAGCGCTGCATGCGGCTGGCCGCAATCAGCGCTCCAGGGTAGACCGTCAAACTGATTGGGGAACTCCCCTTGTTCGTCCACATCCAGCAGTAGTCCTGCGCCACGGTCACGTTCAGCGTGACACGGCGATTGCTGATCTGCGTCTGCTTGATGGGGAACACTGCCACCTTGCCCGTGATCATCCAGTGTGCTTCCGGGTCCACAGAGGCTCCCGCAACCGCCACCCGCACGATGGAGGGCGACGATGCAGGAAAATTGCTGGCATGAAAGCCGCCCCTGAGACCACCGAGGTCCTGATTGCACCGCACGAAATGTCGGGTGCCAGTTGGCGCGGCGATCTTGGCGGCGCGCTGGGCGACCTGGGCACCCTGCTGCCCTTTCTGGTTGGCTTCATCGTGGTCGCCGGCGTGCACCCGACTTCCATCCTGCTGGCGTTTGGGCTGAGCATGATCGTCGTTGGCTGGCGCTTAGGTATTCCATTCCCGGTGCAACCCATGAAAGCCGTGGGCGCAGCGGCTCTGGCCAGCGCTGTGGTGGCAGGGCAGAACATGCCGGCGGTACTCGCGCTGTCCGCGCTGATCACCGGTGGGTTCTGGTTGATCGCCGCCTGGAGTGGCCTGGCCCGATGGCTGGCCCGCTACGTGTCGCGCGACGTTACCCATGGTGTGGTGCTCGGTCTGGGTATCGCGCTCATCGTCGCCGGACTACGGCGCATCGAGGGTGACGCGGTGCTGGGTGTGGCGTCGGTAGTACTGGCGCTGATTCTGCTCGGTCGGGGCGGCTGGCTCACCATGCCGGTGCTCATGTGTGTCGGGTGGGCAGTCGGCGCCTTGCGCCAGCCCAATCTTGTGCAGACGCTGGTCGACACACCGTGGGCGCTGCACCTGCCCGAGCCGCAGTGGCCGGCGTTCAGCGAATCCGGCATCTGGTTCGCTGCTGTGAGTTTGGCCGCAGCGCAAGTACCGTTGACCTTCGGCAATGCGATTCTCGGCATCGTGGCAGAAACGCGCCGACTGTTCCCAGCCGTCGCGGTGGACGAATGCGGCGCTGCACGCGGCACAGGCCTGATGAACTTGCTGGCCGGCGGCTTGGGCGCACCACCGATGTGCTTCGGCGCGGGCGGCATGGCCGCGCAAGTGGCCTGCGGCGCAAGAACCGGTCGCGCGCCCATCTTCCTCGGCACCGTGTTGTTGATTGCAGGTCTGTTCGCCAGCGGTCAGCTCACTGCACTGCTGAGCCTATTGCCCGCCGGTACCCTGGGCGCGATGCTCTTCGTGGCTGGCTTTTCCCTCACCATCGGCACGGCCGGGAGCGCCCGCGACAAGGAGGCGCGTGCCGTGCTGCTCACCACCGCGGCCGTGTCGGTTTGGAACGCCGGGGTTGGCGTGATCGTCGGAGTCGTCCTGGAAGCAGGCTTGCGGTCCAAGGTGATGCGGATCTGAGGCTGCATCAGGGCTTCTTGTTTTGGACATGACCTGAACGGCCTGCGTGTCCAGCATGACCCGCCTTCGCATCCTGGCCATGATCCGACAGCTGAGCGTCGAACCAACGATGAAGGGCAGTGACAAGTTCCGCGTTGGCAGTCGTGTAGCCCAACTCGGCGCCATCCTTGATGTCCTTGTAGGTGATGGCGACTTGCCCGGGTCCGGCTGCCTTCAGCTCGGACAGACCAGGCATGTCCTGGCCGTGAATGCGCGTTGGGCCCGAATAGTCACCCTTGAGGAACTGCTCTCGAATTTCCTGAAGATGCAACCGAGTCAGTCTCACTTGTTCAGCGTCACCGGCCTTCTTCACCACCACCTGCTGAACACCGCCCTGTGCCGTCTTGGTGAAGATGTGTGTGGTTGCGGCCAAGCTGAAGGGCATCACCTCCTTGCCACGCTGCGCCACCTCCGCTTGCCGCTGCCCTGCAGGCAAGGTGGACGTGTGGGCGCTGTGGTCCATCCTCGAGTGATCCACGACTTGGGCGCTGGCGCCTCCCGCTCCCATCAGAAGTGCAAGCGAAGCAAGAGTGGTCTTGAGCATGCTGTTGTCCATGGTTCAATGCGTATCGAAGAGAAGATTGTCGGGACTTGACGGAGTGACAGCATATGATTTCGATCATACGACTTCGTCTTCAGATGAACCTTGTATCCGACGCGCTGCGCAAACTACTCACGCCCAAGCTGATGGCTGCGTCGTCAAGCCTGGAGCTGCGCAAGGGTGAACATCTCTTCTTACAGCGCCAGCGTCCGCGGTTCATGCACTTTGTAGTCGGTGGCGAGATCGTTCTGGAACGCATCGGCGAAGGCGGCGATCCCGTGGTGCTGCAGCGTGTTCGTCAGGGCTTCGTGGCGGAAGCCAGCCTGCACTCAGCGAGATACCACTGTGACGCGGTGGTGACCGCCGCAGGACAGGCAATCGCAGTGCCCATCGAACCTCTCAAGGCAGAACTTGCGAAGGACTCCGCCTTTGCACTTCGCTGGATCGGCATGCTCAACGCAGAGGTGCGTCGCTTGCGAGCGCAGTGCGAACGCATGTCGCTCAAGGGTGTTGGTGACCGGTTGTTACACATGATCGAGACGGAAGGTGTGGACGGCCGCCTTCGCATCGAATCGGGACTGAAATCTCTGGCCACGGAACTGGCCGTGAGCCACGAGGCGCTATACAGGGCCGTTGCAGCACTCGAGAAGATCGGGGTCGTCGACCGCGAATCAGGCTGTCTTGTGTTGTCCCATGCCTCTGGGCGCACCTCACGGCTTTGATGCGTGTTAGCTTTGCAGCCAGCAGTTTCATCTGTCCCCCGTCAGTACGATTTGGCAGTGTTCGGGCGCGGAAATTGGACGCAGTCGCTCAGCGGGATCCCGTTCTGGTTGATGCGGGCCACTTGCGAACGGCCACGGTCGCTGTCGCAAGTTTCCTCGACAGCGTTGTCAAGTTTCAAGGTAGACCGATCGTTGCCTTAGAAAGCCGCAGCCGGCTTCTGAGGGTCGATCTCGCGCATTTGGAGCGACGGCACGAGTGATCGTGATGTGCAGACGGTGAAACTTCGCGAGTCAAATCTCTCCACTTTCTACCTCGTGCCGCATGCGTTCGTAGTGTGCTCCGCCCCCCTCGGACGGCTGTTCGGGCGTCTTCTCGACTTGGCAGGCTGACGTCGGTCGTCGACCCAGATACGCGTTCGTGATCTGAGGTCGCCCATGGCCCAGCAGAGTGGACACGCGTTTTCGCGCGGCGCTGTCGGCGTCCGCCGCGACGCCCTGGCCACCAGCCACCGGCGGCAGCAAGCCGGTCTGCTTCGTATAGCGGCTGGCCGCGAACTGGTGTCGCAGGCCGTGCGGGACCACGCGCAGATCGCGCTTCGTGATGCCGAAGCGCTCCATCACGTAGCGCAATCGGCGCAGCGCCTGGACCAGCGTCAGGTTCGGGTCGCCGACGCTGCCTTGCGTGCCCTTGGCGACGTGGCACGCGTAGGTGATGGCATGGCGGCACAAGGCATCGTCGATCGGCACGTAGCGCTGCCGACCGCCCTTGGTGCCGCGGTGGGTGTCGAGGTACTGGGCAACTCCGCTCGCTTCTTCCCCACCCGATCCTGAAGCGCCTTCGGCCTGGCGCGCGGTCGCCACGTCGACGTGCGGGCGCAGCATGAGGCTCTCCTTGAACCGCAGGCCGAAGGCCAGCATCAGCCAGAGGCTCGCCGCCGCATGCACGTCGTAGTCCTCGACATCGCGGATCACCGATGCGACATCGATGCCCAGCGCACGCCATGACTTGTCCTTCGTCGTGATGCCGCTGCGCCGGTACAGCGCGGGATCGTCGAAGTAGGCCCCTATCGGCTTGAGCAGCTTGGGCTTGCCGATCCAGCGGGCGAAGGTCTTGAGGTGCGAGTAGTAGGTCGGAATCGTTCCCGGCGCCAGGCGACCGGCCTTGGCTTCGGCACACCAGTGTGCCAGCACGAAGTCGGCATGGCGACCGCTGAACGAGCGTGGGTCCAGCTTGAAGGCCTTGACCGGGTTGTGGTGCAGGAATCGGAACACCCACACGCAGAGCCGGCCGCGCGACTGCGCGGTGCGATGACCGATGTTCTTCGCCTTGACGGCGTGCTGCCAGTTGTACCGGCGCAGGATCACCGCGAGCACGTGCATGCACCGCTGCGGCTGCAGCGGCAGGGTGTCGAGATCGACGGTGAGCGGATCGGTTCTGGACATGGCGACCTCCGGGTGCCGGTGAATCGAAATGGATGGCCCGTTGAGAGAACGACTGGTGCCGGGCCAGGCATCGAGTCGGTTGCGCGTCCCCACGCGCAGTTGCCTAGGGTTCGGACGGCAGCACTGTCCAGGCCTTCGTAAAAGTGATCGCCTTGCACACGGTGCGTACACGCGTGGCTGTCCGCTCGGGGCGGACCGCGACGCCAGCTCGGCAGGAGCCGAGGGCGGGCGCGGCATGGTGTGCGGGCGTCACCCGTACGTCGGCCCATCGAGGGGCCGCACGCGGACGTTCCAGCCGGACCGAATGGCGCCACCGCAGCCAACGCGGTGGGCGGTCCGTTCACGCAAGTCCCACGGGTACCGGTCGAGCCGGTGTGCCGTGGGTCGCGGTCGCTCGAGGCGGCCGCGGCGCGTGATGCTGGAACGTCGGGGGAAAAGAGGCGGGTGCCCGTGGGCACGCCGCAATCCACGACCTCGCGGGCCATGGCGGCTGGTGGGTGAACTTGGCGGATCGAGTCCGCGCGGATCCGGGGCTCAAGGCCCTCGGCGACCGAGGTCACCGGACTGATGGGGCTTCCTTCGACGCGGCCACTGTGTGCTGCGCCCGGTACGGAAGCTACCGGCTTGACGCACCGCAATCATGTGCCAGAGGGACGCGGACCTCAAGCTCGAAATGTGCCAATAAGCGCGCCGTGATCGAGGTCGGCTCGCAGAGCGAGAGGGGTTGACAAGCCTTCCTCCTACCTCTGTCTCCGACGGACCCGGAAAGAACGGTCTGGCGGGGCATAGGCGCGACTGCGGCACTTGACGGGACCGAGACGGGTGCGACCGTGGAGCGACTTGCGGAAGCGCCGCTGTGGCTGCGGTGAAGTGTGAGTGCAGCGAGAGCCGCGTTCCACCGCGGTCGTCGCCGCGAGCGACCTGATCGCGATAGCGCGGCAGCTTCGACGGTCTTCCGCGTGGGAGAGAGCCATCGGCCGTCCGATGCTGGTCGGTCTTCACTGATCTGTTGGAGGAACACCATGACAGCAGTCGTCAGAGCCATCGACGTCGGCTTCGGCTACACCAAGTTCACGACGGGCGGGACGGTCGCCGACATCCGCTGCGCCAGCTTCCCGTCATTGGCCTGCCTGAGCACGCGCGACCCATCGGCATCGCTGGGCGCAGAGCGCCGGCGGACGATCGCGATCCCGATCAAGGGCGTCTTCTACGAGGTCGGCCCGGACGTGGTCCTCGCGGGCGACGGATTCCGCGCCACGCAGATCCACCATCGCTACATCGACACGCCCGAGTACCTGGCGCTGGCGCGCGGGGCGATGCGCTCGATGAAGGTGGAACACATCGACCTGCTCGTGGTCGGCCTGCCCGTGGCGACGTTTGCCGCCGACAAGGGCGCGCTCGAAAAGCTGATGACCGGCCGGCACGACGTGGGCGGTGGCAAGTCGGTGCAAGTGCGCAAGGCGCTAGCAATGGCCCAGCCGCACGGCGCGCTGATCGACTATGCGGATCAGCACGACCGCGTGCTCGCCATGCAGGACGAGCAAAGCCTGGTCATCGACCCCGGCTCGCACACCTTCGACTGGTTGGTGGCGCGTGGCATGAGGCTGTCGCACAAGCGCAGCCATTCGGTCGACCGCGGGGTGGCGGACATCCTGAACCTCATCGCGGACGACGTGAGCGTGGAGGTCGGTTCCACCTATACCAGCCTGGACAGCATCGACCACGCGCTGCGGACCGGCAAGGCGCTGACCGTGTACCAGAAGACCTATCAGCTCTCGCGCATGAGACCGATGGTCGAGAGCATCGCCCGGCAGGCCGTCGCGGCCATGATGCGGCGCATCGGGCCCGCCTACGACGTGCGCAATGTGATCCTGGTCGGCGGCGGTGCGTTCCTGTTCCGCAAGGCGGTCAAGCAGGCGTTCGCATCGCACGAGGTGCTGGAGGTCAAGGAGCCGATGTTCGCGAACGTGCGCGGGTATCAGATCGCAGGCTCCAACTATGTGGCCGCGGCCACGCAGGGCACGGGCGTTGTGGTGGCGGAAGGGAGCAGGGCATGAGTGCCGTCGAGACGAAGGTGGATCACAGCGTCAGGCTGCTATTCGAGTTGTCGCGCGACGACAACCCACGACTGTTCGACGACCTGATGCGATTCAACAAGGGGCCCAAGCGGGTCAACCGGCTGCGCTTTCTCGCCCATGAAGGCCTGCTGGCGCAGCAGTGGCCTCTTGGCATGACCGTTGCCGTGCCGGTGCCGGCGTCGATGGCGGCCGCGCTGAAGGCGCCGCATGCCGGCGTGGACCCAGCTGTGGCGCGCCAGACAAGCCAGGCGTTCGAGGTCAGCGGCGGTACGGAGGATTGATGGGACGCCGGCGCAAGACGAAAGCCGCGGTCAGCGCCTCGGCGTTGTCGCAGATGGGGGTCTGCGAGCGACTGGTCGTGCTCGAACACCACGTGGGAAAGCGGCCGACACCCGCTCAGAAGGCAGTCCTGCAACGCGGGCTGCGGGCGCATCGGCAGTTCGCGTCCGAAGGTGCGTCGGAAACAGCGCGAAGAGGACGCTGCTTCATTGCCACCAATGTCTTTCGTGAAGGACCGGAGACACAAGTCCTGAGGCGCATCCGCGATCGATACCTTCGACCCACGCGTGCAGGACGGCGCCTGATTCTCTTCTATTACCGGGTGGCGCCAACGGTCTGCCAAGCCATGGAACGATGGCCATGGCTCCAGCGTCTTAGGAAGGCGTTGCTACCGCTGGCGGGGCTTCTCATCCGCCGTTCTGGCCTGCCGGGGGTCGAACATCGTGGATGAGCTTTGGCTCCTGGTGATGGTCATCGCGGCAGTAGCAATCTTGCTCAGCATGACCGTCCGAAGCGCCCGGCGTCGCGCGCATCGCGCGGACCGGTGGATGCCCGAGGAGCTTGGTGAAGCCAGTCTGGCCTACGTCGAACGGACGTTTCGTTGAGAGGGTCCTAGGCCCATCGTCGCGAGGGTGGATCGAGCCTATCGGAGCCGGCGACGTTTGATCACACTCGTTGAGCTGAAGACGAGGACATGGAACCGGGTGTACGCCTCGGACATTATCGAAATGTCGGCTCAGCGTCTGGCATTGTCGAGCGAGACCGGCGAGCCGGTTGCGCCGGTCGCCTTTGTCGTCGTCCAGTCGACCGGCGGACGCAGAACACAGCGGGTCGGGGCTGTGTCTGAAGTGCACTTATCGGGAGCGCGGCGACCTCGGGCCGAAACTTGGTCAGGTCGGGAACTCCGACAGCGCTGCTGCCGGGATGGTTCGCGGTGTACTGCCGTCTTGATGACGGTATCGACCGAAGGTACCGGGACGAGGTCGGCGCCGATACCGTCAAGTTTGGAGCGAGCACGCCCGTGCCGATACCGTCATCCCGAGGGGAGTCGATATCGCTGGTACCGTCAGGCGCTGGAGAACTATGGGACGCGATACCGTCAGGCCATGTCGCTGGACTGCCGCCTTGGGTCACAAGTCGGTGGCGCGCGATGATCGGAGTGCTTACGCGCCCGTCCCACCAAGTTGGCGAGCAGCCCTGGGCATGACCTCAGCCTCGGATCGTCAGGATGTTTGGCAGGACCAGCAGGATGAACGGTGCAAAGGGACAACAGCTTGACGGCATCGGTGTCGGTACCACGAGGTCGGAGTTGGGTCGCGGGCCTCGCTCTACGAGGGCGCGTCCGCGCCGGTTGACAATCGAGTGGGAATGACTGGGGCCTCTCGCCGCATTCGAGGGCGATCGGATGGGCGTGTCGGCTCGATGGATTGAAGTCAGCCGCGGTTGTCGTATACGCCCAGCTTCTTGTGCAGCGGCGATTCGTCGGCGATGAAGAAGAAAGCCGGCCGGCTGGCGGAACGGTTGGTCAGCGCCACCGGCGTGTAGCCCGGCGCGCAACAGGTGTCGGCCTCGCCGAGCGTGAAGCGCTGGTCGTCGATCTGGATGTCGGCCGCGCCCTCGATGAGGTGGAACACCATCGCGGGCGACCTTGCGGGCAGCCTCAAGGTCTGGCCCGGCCGCAGCATCTGGGCGTAGAAGCCGAGAATGTTCTGCGCGTCGCCGCCGGTCTCGGGGTTGGTGTAAGTGATCTGCACGCTTTGCAGGTCGGGCCGGTTCTCTGCCAGCGCCGTGAGCGCGGCACGCGCCTCGGCCCACGGGTAGCGCAGCATCGGATAGGGCTTGTCGCGGGCGCGCTCGAAGTCGACCGAAGGCACCATGCCGCCGCGCGCGTACAGCTGGTCGCCACGGTCGGGCTTGACGTCCTGGCGCGGCCCGTCGATGTGGTAGCTGGCCTCCATGTAATACACCAGCGGCAGGTCGAGCACGTCGAGCCAGACCACGGGCTGGTCGCCGTCGTGCCCATGCTCGTGCCACTGGCCGGTGGGCGTCAGGATCAGGTCGCCGCGCTGCATCACGCACTTCTCGCCGCCCACCGTGGTGAAGGCGCTCTCGCCCTCGACGATCACGCGCACCGCGTTCGGCGTGTGCCGGTGCGCGGGCGCCCACTCGCCCGGCAGCAGCAGCTGCATGCCCAGATACATCGCGGCGCTGGCCTGCATGTTCTGCAGCCCGTGGCCGGGGTTGGCGAGCACCAGCACGCGGCGCTCGGCCTTCTCGATCGGCGTCAGCTCGCCGGCCTGCAGCAGCAGCGGGCGGATCGAGTCGTAGGCCCACAGGGTCGCGCGCGTCCTGCGCGTGGGTAGATGCGGCGGCAGCACGGCGCGCAGGTTGGGCCACAGCGGCACCAGGTTGCGTTGCGTGAGGGCCTCGCGGTAGTCGGCGGGGAGGTCTTCGAGCCGTCCGAGTTCGTTCATGCTGCGCTCCTGTTTCATGCCGCCAGGCAGTTCTCGACCTTCCAGCCGTACAGCCACTCCATCGCGTCGTAGAAGCGCTCGGGCGAGCGGCCCTTCCACAGGTCGTTGCGCACCAGCCGCTCCACGCCCTTGGCGTGGAAGATGCGGCCCATCTCGCGTGCCGACAGCACGATGCGCGCGGTGCGTGCGATGCGCGAGCGTTGGTACAACGCGAAGGCCTTGTCGAACTGGTGGTCACCGGCGTCGGACGTGACCCGCAGGGCCTCGCCCAGCGTGGCCGCGTCTTCCAGCGCCATGCAGGCGCCTTGCGCCAGGTACTGCAGCGTCGGGTGTGCGGCGTCGCCGAGCAGCGTGGCGCGGCCGAAGGTCCACTGGCCGATGGGCTCGCGGTCCGCGGTGGCCCAGCGCTTCCAGTCGCGGGGCAGGTCGATCAGCTTGCGCGCGCGCGGGCAGATGCCCTCGAAGTAGCTCTGCACCTCCTCGCGGCTGCCTTCGCGCACGCTCCACTCTTCCTTGTCGCGGCTGTGGAAGGTGACGACGACGTTGTACTGTTCGCCGCCGCGCAGCGGGTAGTGCACCAAGTGGCAGTTCGGGCCGACCCAGATGCTCGCCGCATTCCATTGCAGGTCCGCGGGGAAGTCCTTCCTGTCGACGACCGCCCGGTAGACGACATGGCCGGAGACGCGCGCGTCGTCGCCCACGTACTGCCGGCGCACGACCGACTTCACGCCGTCGGCGCCGATCAGCGCGATGCCGCGGTGGGTGTTGCCCTGGGCGTCGTGCACGGTGACGCCCTCGTCGTCCTGTTCCACGCGCTGCACCATGGTCGAAGTGAGGACCTCGATGCGGTCGGACTCCTGCGCGCCTTCGAGCAGCGACATGTGAACGTCGGCGCGGTGGATCACCGCGTAGGGGTTGCCGAAGCGCGTGCGGAACGCCTCGCCCGTCGGGATGCGGCCGACCAGCGTCTCGTCGAGTGCGTCGTGCATCACCATCTCGTCGGTGTAGACGGCGCGGCGGCGCGCCTTCGGGCCGATGCCCAGCGCGTCGAAGGCGGCAAAGGCGTTGGGGCCGAGTTGGATGCCGGCACCGATTTCGCCGAGCTGCGGCGCCTGCTCCAGCACCTTCACGCGCAGCCCCTGGCGCGTCAACGCCAGTGCCGCGGCCAGCCCGCCGATGCCGCCGCCCGACACCAGGACCGGAAGCGATTCGTTCGTCACAGACATGGTCGTGTCTCCTGGTGCTTGTAGGCTAATCACTAATCATCAGTATACTGAGCATAAGTGTAGTGATAACATCATTAAATCAAATCAGGTGAAAACCCTAGTCAGGAGTCGACGCACGGTGAGGAAGCAGGCTTTGCAAGAAACCGTCGATCTGGAGTCGCTGCCCGGCCACTACATCCGGCGCCTGCAGCAGATCGCCGTCGCCGTGTTCCTGCAGGAGACCGAGCCGCATGGCGTCACGCCGGTGCAGTACGCCGCGCTGCAGACGGTGTCCGACGCGCCGGGGGTCGACCAACGCACTTTGGCGCGCACGATCGGCCTGGACACCTCGACGACTGCCGGCGTCGTCGACCGGCTCGAGTCCCGCGGCCTGATGCTGCGCAACGCCTCGCCGCAGGACCGCCGGGTGCGGCTGCTGTCGCTGACCCCCGAAGGCCGTACGCTGTTGAAGGCGACGCTGCCTGCCGTGCTGCGCGCGCAGGAACGCATGCTCGAGCCGCTGCCGCCCGGCGAGCGCATCGAGTTCGTGCGCATGCTGCAGGTGCTCGTGACGGCGAACAACGACCTGAGCAGGGCGCCGAGCGAAGGGTGAGGGCGCCCGCGTCGGGGACGGCAAGGACCCCGGCGCCACATAGTTCTCGCTTGCCGAGTGCGGCGCGCCGCCGTGACGGCACTTGGGGTTCGGGGTGATCTGCTCCGCGGGGCAGAATGCGGGTGTCGCAAGCGCCCCTGGCGACCTTCGACACGGAGGACCCCATGCTCAAAGCCATCTTCGGATTTCTCGGCCTGCTGATCGCGCTGGCGGTGGTCGCGTCGTTGATGAAGACCCAGCTTGGCGCGCTCGGCCAGCTTGGCGGGAGCACGACGCGCGTGCAGGGCAGCACAGCCGCCACCGACGTGAGCAGCAGCACCGGCAGCATGGCCGGCAAGGCGGTCGGCGGGGCGCGGCTCGACGCCTTCGGCGCCACCGCGGGGGCCGAGCTGCCGAGCGGGCAGGCGGCGATCCAGGGCGTGCAGAACAACGTGCGCGACCGCACCGTCGATGCCTTGCAAAAGGGTGTCGAGCGCTCGAACAAGGCGCAACCTTGAGCGTGCCGGCCGACCGTTTCACCGCCGCGCGCGACGAGGGCGCAATGCGCCTGGCGCTCGACCAGGCCTTGAACGCTCAGCTTGCGGGCGAAGTGCCGGTGGGCGCGGTCGTGATGCGCGACGGTCAGGTCATCGCCACCGGCTACAACCGGCCGATCACCACCCACGACCCGACCGCACATGCCGAGATCGTCGCCCTGCGCCACGCGGCCCAGCTGCTGGAGAACTACCGCCTCACGGACTGCGAGGTCTTCGTCACGTTGGAGCCTTGTGCGATGTGCGCGATGGCGCTCATGCATGCACGTGTCAGGCGCGTCGTCTACGCGGCCGCGGATCCCAAGACCGGCGTCGCCGGCTCGGTGATCGACCTCTTCGCGGAGCCGCGCTTGAACCACCACACCACGGTGCAGGGCGGTGTGCTGGCCGACGCCAGCGCCCAGTTGCTGCGCGACTTCTTCGCGGAACGCAGGCGCGCGCTGCGGCGGGCGGAGCGGGCCGCCGAGACGCCGATTCCGGCCGGCGAGGCGCTCGAGTTGCCGTTCGAGGACAGCGAGCCGATGCCGGGATGAGCGCGCCGTCGCTCACCGTCTTTTCCCCTGCCGGTGTGGTGCGCGATGCGAAGGCAGTGTGCCGCGCGGTGGGGCGGCTGCGCAAGCTCGGCTTCGACGCCGCGCTCGACGAATCCGCGCTCGCACGCCATCAGCGCTTTGCGGGTGACGACCCCACGCGGTTGGCGGCGCTGCACCGGGTGGCGCGCGCTCAGCCGTCGGTGGCGCTCGCCACGCGCGGCGGCTACGGCCTGACGCGGTTGCTCGACCAGATCGACTGGAAGCTGGTTGCGCGCAGCGTTGCCGCCGGCACCCGCTGGGTCGGCCACAGCGACCTGACGACGCTGCAGCTCGGTCTGATCGCGCATGCGCGCGGCTGCGTCAGCTGGGCCGGCCCGCTGGCCGCGGAGCACTTCGGCCGCGCCGACGACGACGGCGGTGTCGACGAGGTGACGCAGGGCTGTTTCGTCGAGGCAATGGGCGGCGAGCTGGAGGCGATCGGCTTTCGCACCGAAGCCGGCTTCGACGGGCTGGACGTGAAGGGGCTGCTGTGGGGCGGCAACCTGAGCGTGCTGCTCAGCCTGCTCGGCACGCCGCATTGGCCACGTGTGAAGGGCGGCATCCTGTTTGTCGAGGACGTGAACGAACATCCCTACCGCATCGAACGCGGCTTGCTGCAGCTGGGGCAAGCCGGTGTGCTCGACGCCCAACGCGCGGTCGTGCTCGGCGCGTTCAGCAACTTCAAGCCGGCGCCGCATGACCGGGGCTACACCTTGAAGACCGCGCTTGCGCGGGTGCGCGCAGCCACGCGCACGCCGGTGCTCACCGGCCTGCCGCATGGTCATGTGCCGATGACCGTGTGCCTGCCGGTCGGCGCGCGTGTGACGCTGGCGACGCAAGGGCGCGAGGCCTTCATCGGCTGGTAGCATTTGCCGCCATGGGTGAAGTCAGAGGTCGTTGGATCGTTGCGGCGCTGTGCTGCGCCTTGCTCGCGGCCTGCGACTCGAGCCCGTGGCACGAAGGCGCGGCAGCCGAGAACACGATCTACTCGTCGATGATCGAGAACACGCCGCGGCATCTGGACCCGACCGCGTCCTACTGGTCCAACGACACGCTCGTCACCTACCAGGTCTATGAGCCGCCCTACGGTTACCACTACCTGAAGCGGCCCTTCGAGCTGGTGCCGAAAGCCGCGCAGAAGGTCGTGACGCCGACCTACCTGGACAAGAACGGTCAGCCGCTGGCCGACGACGCGCCGCCGGAGAACATCGCCGAGAGCGTGTACGACATCCCGATCAAACCCGGCATCCTTTTCCAGCCCCACCCGGCGTTCGCGAAGGATGACCAGGGCGCCTACCGCTATCACACGATGAAGCGGGGCGAACTGGGAGAGCGCCGCACGCCGCCCGAATTCGAGCACACGGGCACGCGCGAACTGGTGGCCGAGGACTTCGTCTATGCCCTCAAGCGCCACGCGACGACGCGCATCACGACGCCGATCTACGGCGTGTTCTCCGAGTACGTACTGGGCCTGAAGGAGTACGGCGAGCTGATCAAGGCCGAAGATGCCCAGCTGCGCGCCGGCACCGACCCGGCGAGCCAGGACAAGCCCTTCCTCGACTTCCGCCGCTGGCCGCTGGCCGGCGCCACCGCCCCGGAAAAACACCTGCTGCGCATCCGCCTCAAAGGCAAGTACCCGCAGTGGAAGTACTGGATGCAGATGACGTTCATGGCGCCGGTGCCATGGGAGGCGGATGCCTTCTACGCGCAGCCGGGCATGGCCGAGCGCGGCATGACACTCGACCAGTGGCCGGTGGGCACCGGGCCGTACATGGTGACGGTGTACGAGAAGGACCGCCGCATCGTCATGCAGCGCAACCCCAACTACCGCGGCGAGCCTTACCCCTGCGACGGCAGCGACGGCGACCGCCAGGCCGGCCTGCTCGCGGACTGCGGCAAGAAGACACCCTTCGTGGACGAAATCGTGTCGGTGGTCGAGCGCGAGGCGACACCCCGCAAGGGCAAGTTCCGCAGCGGCTATTACGACGCCGAGGTCTACGAGCGCACCGACACGGGCAACGACTACATCGTCGAGGCGCTCGACTCGCCCGAGGTGCGTGCGGACTACCAGGCCAAGGGTTTCGACTTCGCGCGTTATGCCGACGTCAACAGCTATTTCATCAGCTTCAACTTCCTCGACCCCGTGCTCGGCGGCGGCGACACGCGCGATGGCCAGGCCCGCGCGCGCAAGCTGAGGCAGGCGATCTCGATCGCCATCGACTGGGACGAGTATTCGACGATCTTTCCGAAGAAGGGCGGCCCGACCGCGATGGGGCCGCTGCCGGCCGGCATCCCGGGCTCGCGCGAAGGGACGCCTGCAGGCGTCAACCCGGTCACGCACAAGATCGTCGCCGGCGAGGTGGTGCGTCGCTCGATAGCCGACGCCAAGAAGCTGATGGCCGAAGCCGGCTACCCGAACGGCCGCGAAGCCGCCACCGGCCGTCCCCTGGTGCTGAACTACGACTACTACGCGCCGCCGACACCCGAGCGCAAGCCGGAGATCGACTGGGTGGTGCGCCAGTTCGCCAAGATCGACATCCAGCTCGAGGTGCGCGCGACCGACAACAACCAGTTCCAGGACAAGGTGCGCAAGGGCAAGCACCAGGTGTTCTGGTTGGGCTGGCTTGCCGACTACCCGGACGCCGAGAACTTCCTGTTCCTGCTCTACGGGCCCAACAGCAAGAGCGTGTCCGACGGCGAGAACACGAGCAACTACCAGAACCCCGCGTTCGACAAGCTGTTCCTGCAGCTGAAGACGCTCGACGACGGGCCGAAGAAGCAGGCCGTGATCGACGAGATGGTGCAGATGGTGCAGCAGGACGCGGTCTGGAGCTTCGGCTTCTACCCCTGGGCGTCGTCGGCGGTGCAGAGCTGGGTGCACAACTCCAAGCCGGCGGTGCTGATCCGCGACCATGGCCGCTACCTGCGGCTGGACGTGCCGGCGCGCGAGGCGGCGCTGGCGGCGTGGAACAAGCCGGTCTGGTGGCCGCTGGCGGCGCTGGGCGTGCTGGCGGTGCTGGTGCTGCTGTACACGCGCCGCAGCCTGAAACGCCGCGAGCGCATGAACGCACGCGGCGAGATTCTCACCGCCTGAATGGGACCCCCACGCTCGCTTCGCTCGCTGCCCCCCGAGGGGGCTTCAGTGCGCTTGGGGCGGCCCGGCGCGCACTGAGATGCTCAACTACATCCTGCGCCGCCTGCTCTACGGCGTGTTGATCCTCGTCGGCGTCAACCTCGCGACCTTCTTCCTCTTCTTCACCGTCAACACGCCCGACGACATGGCGCGGCTGAACATCGGCGGCAAACGGGTCACGCCCGAGCTGATCGAGAAGTGGAAGGTCGAGCGCGGCTACGACAAGCCGCTGTACGTCAACGAGGCCAAGCAAGGCAGCGAGAAGTTCACCGAGACGATCTTCTGGGAGCGGTCCGTATCGCTTTTCACGTTCAACTTCGGTCGCGCCGACAGCGAGAGTGCGGGCGACATCGGCGCCGAAGTGGGCAGGCGCATGTGGGTGAGCCTGCAGCTCGCGGTGCCGATCTTCGTTCTGCAGATCATCGCCAGCGTGTCGTTTGCTTTGCTGCTGGTGATGTTCCGACATACCCGGCTCGACCTGGCGGGCGTGGTGCTGTGCGTGATCATGCTGTCGATCTCGGCACTGTTCTACATCATCGTCGGCCAGTTCCTGTTCGCACGCGTGCTCAAGCTGGTGCCGGTATCGGGCTACAGCGGCGGGCTGGACCTGATCCGTTTCCTCATCCTGCCGGTGGCGCTGTCGGCGCTGGCGCGGCTGGGCACGGAGGCGCGGCTGTATCGCGCGATGTTCCTGGAGGAGATCGGCAAGGACTATGTGCGCACCGCACGCGCCAAGGGCCTGTCGGAAACCACCGTCTTGCGCCGGCATGTGCTGCGCAATGCGCTGATCCCGATCGTCACCTCGGCCGGCGGCTACCTGCCGTACGTGTTCCTCGGCAGCCTGGTGTTCGAGAGCTTCTTCGGCATCCCGGGCCTGGGTGCCTATGTCATCGAGGCGATCGGCAAGCAGGACTTCGCGATCGTGCGCACGATGGTCTTCGTCGGCGCGGTGCTGTACATCGCGAGCTACATCCTGATCGACATCGCCTACACCTGGATCGATCCCAGGGTTCGCTTGGCCTGACATGCCCAAGTTCGTATTGCTCTGGACCGACACCGCGCTGTGGCTGCTGGTCGCCGCTGCGGTGGCCTATGTCTGGCACGTGCGCCGCCGGCCCAACCTGCGCGCCAATTGGACAAAGGTGTTTGCCGACGCGCCGGCGCTCGCGTCGGCGGTCGTGCTGATCGCCTGCGCGCTTGTGACCCTGCTCGACAGCGTGCATTACCGGCCGCGCCTGCCGGCGGCGGCCGGCGCGACGTCGGTCGCCTACGACACGCGCACGCTGTCGCTGCTCGACGGCTTGCTGCAGGGGCTGGTGAATGCACGCGAGACGACCTATTCGCGCCCGCTCGCCTACGAGAGCTTCACGAAGGAGTCGATCGAGGTGGCGGGCAAGATGCAGCGTGTCGCCCCGCGCCTGATTTACGGCGGAGCCCATCTCGGCCAGGATGCGCCCGCGCGCTGGGTCGGTGACCTCATGCTGCGCGCTGCGATCGGCCTGGCCGCCGGGCTCATCGCCGGCGCGTTGTTGTGCGCCTTGCTCGTGGCGGGCGTCGCGCGCGGGCGCAAGGAGCGCTGGTCGCAGGCCTGGGTGCGCATCCGCGCCGGCGAGACCGCGATCCCGTGGGCGGTGGCGATGGTCACGCTGCTTGGGCTGGCCGCCTTCATCGGCGCGGTGGCGGCGCTGGCCCAGGGTTACCACGTCTTCGGCACCGACGTGACCGGCAACGACGTGCTCTACCAGACCTTGAAGAGCATCCGCACCGCGTTCGTCATCGGCGCACTGGCGACGCTGGCGACGCTGCCGCTGGCGGTGACGCTCGGCATCATGGCGGGCTACTTCAAAGGGTATGTCGACGAGGCGATCCAGTACCTTTACACCGTGCTGTCGTCGGTGCCGAACATCCTGCTCATCGCCGCGCTGGTGCTGATGACGCAGGTGTTCCTGGACAAGAACCCGCAGCTGTTCGAGACCGGCGTCGAACGCGCGGACCTGAAACTCTTCCTGCTCTGTCTGGTGCTCGGCCTCACCGGCTGGGCCGGGCTGTGCCGGCTGCTGCGTGCCGAAACACTCAAGCTGCGCGAACTCGAGTATGTGCAAGCGGCGCAGGCCTTCGGCATCAAGCCGCAGCGCATCATGGCGGCGCACATCTTCCCGAATGTCGCGCACCTGATGCTGATCGTCACCGTGCTCGAGTTCTCGTCGCTGATCCTCTACGAAGCGGTCTTGTCGTATGTCGGCGTCGGCGTCGATCCGTCGATGAACAGCTTCGGCGGCATGATCAACTTCGCGCGCAACGAGATGAGCCGCGACCCGGTGGTCTGGTGGCCGTTCGCTGCCGCCTTCGTCTTCATGGTCGCGCTGGTGCTGGCGGCCAACCTGTTCGCCGACGGTGTGCGCGATGCCTTCGATCCGCGCGCGCGTGCCTTCCGCCCGCGGCTGGCCGCGCGCACGGCGCCATGAGCGCGATCCGGGTTCCCCGGTCGCGCTCGCTCCCCCACGGGGGGACGGCCCGAAGGGCCAAGGCGGCCTGATGACGGCGATGCTCGACGTCCAAGAACTCGAAGTCGGCCTCGACTCGGACAGCGGCCTGGTGCGCGCGATCGACGGCCTGGCTCTGTCGATCCAGCGCGGCGAGACCTTTGCACTGGTGGGCGAAAGCGGCTGCGGCAAGAGCATGACCGCGCTGGCGCTGATGCGCCTCCTGCCGGAGAACGGGCGTGTGCTGGCCGGCCGCATCGCGCTCGAGGGCGAAGACCTGCTCGCGCTGCCGGAGAGCGCGATGCGCGAGGTGCGCGGCGGGCGCATCGGCATGATCTTCCAGGAGCCGGGGACGAGCCTGAACCCGGTGATGAAGGTCGGCCAGCAGATCGTCGAGGCGATCGAGGCGCATACCGACTTGCGCGGCGCCGCCGCACGCGCGAAGGCGGTCGACTGGCTGAGGCGCGTCGGCATCCCCGAGCCCGAGCGCCGCATCGACGAGTACCCGTTTCGCATGAGCGGCGGCCAGAAGCAGCGCGTGATGATCGCGATGACGCTCGCCACCGAGCCCGACTTCCTGATCGCCGACGAGCCGACCACCGCGCTCGACGTCACGATCCAGAAGCAGATCCTCGAATTGCTGCGCGAGTTGCAGCGCGAGCAGGGCCTGGGGCTGATGTTGATCACCCACGACTTGGCCGTCGTGTCCGGCATGGCGCACCGGGTGGCGCTGATGTACGCCGGCCAGATCGTCGAGGTGGCCGAGGCCGAGCACTTCTTCCGCGACCCGAAACATCCGTATGCGCGTGCGCTGCTGCGCGCCTTGCCGGACGCGAACCGGCGCGGCGAGCCGCTGGCGGCTATCAAGGGCACGGTGCCGCCGCTGAACCAGGCCTTCGCCGGTTGCCGCTTCGAGCCACGCTGCGAATTTGCGATGCCGCATTGCGCGACACGCGTGCCGCCACTCGAAGCGCTGGATGCAACACGCAGCGTGCGCTGCTGGTTGTACGAGGACGGCGTGGCGGCTCCAGTTGGCAAGATCCAGCCCAAACCGGCCGGTGGGCGGCCGCTTGTCGAAGCGCCGACTGGGCCGCTGCTCGACGTGCAAGACCTCTGGGTCCGCTTCCCGATCCGGAGTGGCCTGCTGCAACGCACCGCCGGCCACTTCGACGCTGTCGCAGGCGTGTCGTTCAAGGTTGGCGCGGGCCGCACGCTGGCGCTGGTCGGCGAGTCCGGCTGCGGCAAGACGACCACCGGCAAGGCGATCGTGCAGCTGCTGCGCGGGCAAGCCGAGCTGCGCGGCCGCGCGATGTTGGGCGAGTACAAGAACCTGTTCGAGTTGAACGGCGACGCGCTGCAAGCCGCGCGGCGCGACATCCAGATCATCTTCCAGGACCCGTTCGCGTCGCTCAACCCGCGCATGCGTGTCTACGAGCTGCTCGAAGAAGGGCTGATTGCCTTGCAGCCGCAGATGGACGCCGCTGCTCGCCGCGCCCGGCTGGAGGAGTTGACCGACCAGGTGGGCCTGCGGCGCGAGGCACTGGGGCGTTACCCGCACGAGTTCTCCGGCGGCCAGCGCCAGCGCATCGCGATCGCCCGTGCGCTCGCGGTGCGGCCGAAACTGATCGTCTGCGACGAGCCGACGTCGGCACTGGACGTCAGCGTTCAGGCGCAGATCCTCAACCTGCTGGAGCAACTGCAGCGGGAGCTTGGGCTGTCTTATCTCTTCATCACGCACAACATCGGCGTCGTCGAATACATCGCCGACGAGGTGGCGGTGATGCGCGGCGGCAAGATTGTCGAGGCCGGGTCGGCGCAGCCGCTGCTCGGCGCACCGCGGCACGAATACACGCGCGCGCTGCTGGATGCGGTGCCGCGGGTGGTGCAGGCCCCACCTGTACTTTCACCATGCGACTGACCACCACCGAGTGCGCGACCATCCGCGACACGGTGCGAGCCGTCGCCGGACCCGGCTCGCGAGTGCGGCTGTTCGGCTCGCGCATCGCCGATCGTACGCGCGGCGGCGACATCGATCTGGTGGTGGAAATGGATCACGCGGTGGCGCGGCCCACGCTGTTCAGCGCGCGCATCGGTGCGCGCTTGCAGCAGGCGCTGGGCGACCGGCGCATCGACGTGTTGCTGGCCGCGCCCAACCTGCGCGAAGGAGCCATACATCGCGTGGCACGCCAGACGGGGATCGAACTGTGAACGAGGCGGCCTGCGCCTTGGTCAACCGAGCGGTAGCCTCTCGCTCCACGTGCGGTATCGGTCCGTCAGCTCACCGGCGGCGGCGATGGCGGAAAGCAGCGCGGCCTGGCGCAACTCCGGGGCATCGGGGTATTCGTGGGCGAGCCGATTGCGGACATCGCGCCAGCGCAACCATTGCTCGACATCGAGAAAGCCCAGCTTTTCGAGCCGATCGAGACGGTCGCGCATCGGCCAGTCCTCAAACGGCTCGCGCAGTTCGGACAGCGTTCCCGGGATAAGCCGCTCGCCCATTGAATCCTGCAGCTTTATGAAGCGAAAGAGGATCTGGTCCGTGAGGCGCTGCAACGCGACGCTCCGTTCGATGTCCTGCCAACCCGGTGTGGGCAAGGCGTGCCACTCGGCTCGCGCCTGTTCGAGCGCCGCCGCGTGGCGGTCGGCTTCCCAGCGCGCCAGCGAGAGGCGGCTGCCGGCATTGGTCATACGCGCACCAGTTGAACGGCCTGCCGCCGCGCCGACTCGACCACGGGCCCTGCGTCGGACACTTGCGGCGTGGCGATCAATACATCGATCCTGCGCTCACCCAGCAAGCGGTACAGATGGGCCGTGAAGCGATTGCGGACAGCCACCAACTCGGCCGTCGATTGAAGCGCTGGCAGTTCGATCAGCAAGTCGATGTCGCCGCCACGGCGGGCATCGTCCGTGCGAGAGCCGAACAAGCAAACGCGCGCGCCCACCGGCAGAAAGCGCTGCGCAGCGCTTTCCACGGCAGTTCGTTCATCGACGCTCAGGCGCATGGTGCTGGAAAGTATAGAGATGTCCGAGGCCTTCGGCCGGCGCACGAGTACTTCCCCGCGTGCCTGACCGCGCCGGCTTAAGCGCCCTGCCGATGGTCAAACCGCACTGTTGCATCCCTCCAACGTGTTTGTGACACCTGCCTAGGTGCATGCACCTAGTGGCAGCTGCGCCGGCCGCCTGCGAAAGGGCGCAAAGCCAATGAATTCGCGGCTTTGCGGCGGACTTGCCGACGTGTGCCGACCGCTGCTTCGGTCTCTAGAGGGGTTTCCCTGAGAAGGCGGGCAAAACCCCCACCGTGACAATCCATTTACATGTCCCCAAAGAGGGCGAGCGGCCGGTTCATAAAACCGGGCTGTAGCTTGGTGCAGGGACAGGTTTCGGGTCTATCGATCAACCTTCGTAGAGGAGTCTGGTTCATGTTCAAAAGATCGAAAGTCGCGAGCGCGGCATTGATCGCGCTCGGTGGCGCACTCGCCACCGCCGCCGTTGCGCAAGACGCCGCCCGCGTCGAAATCACTGGCTCTCGCATCCTGTCCGTGAATGCGGAGTCTGCGGCGCCGATCCAGGTGCTGACTGCGGAAGACATCGCGGCGGCGGGCGTTACCAACGTGCAGGACCTGTTGCTGAAGAACCCGGTGTTCGGGGTGCCGACCTTCAGTCGCACGAACTCGAACTTCCTCACGTCGAGCTCGGGTGTCTCGACGATCGACCTGCGCAATCTGGGCACGGCTCGTACGCTGGTACTGATCAACGGTCGCCGTGTCGTCGCTGGCATCCCCGGTGAATCGGCGGTCGACCTGAACACGATTCCGACGCAGTTCGTCGAGCGGATCGAATTGCTCACGGGAGGCGCGTCCTCGACCTACGGCTCGGACGCTGTGGCCGGCGTCGTGAACATCATCCTGAAGAAGGACTACGAAGGTTTCAACGTCGACTACAAGTACGGCGCCTCGGAGAAGGGCGACGACAAGCGGCATGAACTGGCCTTGACCTGGGGCGCAACCACCGCGAACGGCAAGGGCAACCTGATGGGGCACTTCGGCTACTCGAGGCAGGGTGCCGTGATGTCCAAGGACCGCTCGCAGACAGCGATAGACCAGGTCGATCTCGGCCTGTTGACGGGCGACCCCGCTGATTTCTTTACTGCGCAGCGGCCGTTCTTCTCGAGCTTCGCGCCGCAGGGCCGGTTCTTCTTTGAGCCGGGGATCAGCACAGCTTCTCGGACCTTCGACGCGCAGGGCAACCTGATTCCGTTCTCGACCAACGGCCCACTGGGTGACGGGGTCGGCGCCACGGGTTTCAATCGCACGCAGTTCCGCACGATCGCGGTGCCGACCGAGCGTTTTCTGTTCGCGTCCAAGGGCAGCTATGAGTTCGCCCCCGATCACCGTGCGTTCTTCGAGGGCACCTATGCCGCGTCGCAGACCAAGTCGGAGCTGGAACCGTTCCCGCTGGACGCGGCCGACTCCGTTGGTGGTCTCTATCCCGCGACCGGCTTGATCCCGGCCGACTTCCTGGTCAATGGTGTCTTTGTAAAGAACCCGCTGATCCCGCAGGCCTTCTATAACCTGCTGCAAGACCGCGATGGCGATGGCGCCCGCGACTACAGCTTCACGCGCCGGATGGCGGAGATCGGCAACCGCGGCAACGTGGCCGACCGCGACACCTTCCGCATGATCGTCGGCTTGGAAGGGCGTATTTTCAAGGGCTGGGACTACCAGCTTTATGCCGGCTACGGCTCGACCAAGGAGTCGCAGGTTTCGGGCGGGCAAGTCAATGTCCTGAACTTCCGCAATGCGATGGAGGCCGTCCCGGATGTTAACGACGTCGATGGAGACGGAGACGTCACCGAAGCCATCTGCCGCGATGTCCAGGCGCGTGCCCAAGGTTGCGTGCCGGCGAACGTCTTCGGTGCTCGAGATCCTGTCACCGGACTCGGCGGGCTCAGTCCCGAGGCCGTGCGGTACATCCAGGCTCCCGGCCTGCTGGCGACGTTCACGTCCCAGAAGCTGCTGGGCGGCAGCATCTCGGGTGAGCCGTTCAGCATGCCGGCCGGCCCGGTCGGCGTCGCGGTGGGCTTCGAGTACCGCGACGAGTTCTCGCGCGCGGAGTTTGACCCGCTGCAGCAAGCCGGCCTGAATGCCGGCAATGCGATCCCGCGTACCGAAGGCGGCTTCGACGTGAAGGAACTCTTCGCCGAGATCCGCTTCCCGCTGCTGAAGAATGCGCCTTTCGCGAAGGCGCTGAACCTGACCGGCGCGGTGCGCGGCGGCAAGTATTCGACCGTCGGCGACACGCTGAGCTGGAACGCGGGTCTGGACTGGGCGCTGAACGACATGTTCACGCTGCGCGCGACGAGCGCGCTGTCTACCCGGGCGCCGAACATCAACGAACTGTTCTCACCACCGAGCCAGGACTTCCCGACCGGCCTGAACGACCCCTGCACCGGCGTCACCGCCACCAGCACCACGCCCGCGTCAGCGGCCTGCCGTGCCGAGGCGGGCGTCGCGGCGAACATCGCCGCCAACGGCGTCTTCACGCCCAATCAGGCGGACCTGCAGGGCATCAGCGGCTTCAACCGCGGCAACCCGAACCTCGACGAGGAGAAGGGCAAGTCCTGGACGCTGGGCCTGGCGTTCAAGCCGCGCGGCATGGGTTACCTGGACAACTTCGCGCTGACGGTTGACTACTTCAACATCAAGATCGATGACGCGATCGTCTCGACGCCGCGCCAGTTCATCCTGGACCAGTGTTATGCCGGTGACGTGTCGTTCTGCCAGTTCATCACGCGACGCCCGGGGAACGTGGGCGCAAACAGCGCAGGCTCGATCCAGTTCATCGACTCAGGCGTGACTAACAGTGGCGGCCTGGCGACTGAAGGCGTGGACCTGACCGTGAACTTCGCCGACCGCGTCGGCCCGGGCCGCCTCAGCGCGGCACTGAGCTACACGCACTTGCTGGAGGGCTACGAAATCCCGCTGCCGGGCGCGGCCAAGGACCCGTTCATGGGCGAGATCGGATCGCCCCGCGACAAGTTCAGCCTGAAGGTGGGCTATCGGTGGAATGCGTGGTCGATCAACACCCAGATCACGCATGTCGCGGCATCGGCGCTGGACGACCAGTTCCTGGCCGGCTTCGACTGCTCGCCGGGCGTGCCCTGCGCTCCGGGCAGCATCAAGGTTCCGGCCAAGACCTACACCGACCTGGGCATTTCCTATCAGCTCAACAAGACGGTTCAGTTCTACGGCGGCATCGACAACCTGTTCGACACCAAGCCGCCGCTGTTGAGCAGCATGCCGGGTGGGGACACCGGTACCGAGACCAACGCCGGTACCTATGACCCGATCGGCCGCCGCTACTACGTCGGCGTGCGCGCTCAGTTCTAACCGCAAAGAGGCGGGCGCCGGGAGGCGCCTGATCGACCTCAAGTCCCCGGCCCTGGCAACAGGGCCGGGGATTTTCTTTGTCGCGCGGCTACTGCAGCAACGTCCGCAGTTTCTGCGCCTTGGCGGCGTAGAGATCGCGCTCGCCGGCCGTGTGGCTCAGGCTGATGGCCTTTTGCATGTGCGCATGGGAGGCCTTCAAGTCGCCCAGGTGGTAGCTCGCCAGCGCCATGCCGAAGTGGAACTCGTGGTACTCGGACGCGCGCGCCAGTTCCTGCGCAAACTGCCCTTTTGCTGCCGCGTAGTCGCCGCGCGCCAGCGACGCCAGGCCGAGATCGAAGTAGTGGAAAGGCGGTTGCGCCTCCAACTCGGCGAGCCGAGTGCGCAGTGGCACCGCCTCGGCGACCCGGCCACTGCGTTCGAGGACCTGTGCCAGGTTGAACAGCACCTTGGTGTTCGCCGGTTCCTGCGCGTGGGCGTGACGCAGCAGCCCCTCCGCTTCGGTGACGGCGCCGCGGCGCAGGTAGATCACGGCCAGCGTGTTGTAAGCCGTCAGCGCCTGCGGCACCCGCTCGATGGCGCGCCGTGCCCACCAATACGCGTCGTCCAACCGCTGCCCGGCCAGCGCCTCGGCGGCACGGTTGTTGAGGTACATCGCGAGCACCGTGTCGCGCGAGATCGGCCGCATGCGCATGCCGCGCAGGTCCTGCGCGGGGAGGAAGTCGATCGTCATCGAGTGCGCGGTGTCGTAACCCAGGCGATCGCCGAAGCCACCGCGCGACAGCGTCAGATTGACGTGGCCGCTGGCGAAATAGACGTTGTCGGTGCGCGACCACGACTCGTCGATCAGAACGCTGTTGAACTGTACCGGCACGCCCAGCATCTCCGCGAACGCAGCCGTCATCACCACCAGCGACAGGCAGTTGCCGGCGCGCGCGTCGAAGGCCTCGGCGGCGTTGCGCGTTTGCAGGGTGTCGTAGCTGAGCTTGAGCCGCGCCTGTTTGCTGATGGCGTCGAGCAGGGCTTGGCGCGGGTTGCGGATACGCGCGGTGGGCGAGATCGTGCGGTCGGCGAACTGCCGCATCGCCTCGCTGGGGGCGAAGATGGCGTCGTCGATGGGCGCGCTGGGCGCCGCGAACAGGGGGTCGGCGAACCAGCGCTCGGGGGAAGGCGGGGCCACCGGCGGTGCGCTCGCGCAACCCGCCAGCACGATCACCAGCAACCCGACGACAACGAATCTGGGCCTCATGGCAGTCTCCCGCGCGCGTCGCGCCGGTAGAGCTTACTTCGGCGCCAGCCGTATCGCCCCATCCAGGCGGATCACCTCGCCGTTGAGCATGTCGTTTTCGACGATGTGTTTGACCAGCTTGGCGTAGTCGGTCGGCATGCCCAGGCGGCTGGGGAAAGGCACGGCGGCGGCGAGCGCGTCCTGCACGTCCTGGGGCATGCCGAACATCATCGGCGTGCCGAAGATGCCCGGCGCGATGGTCATGTTGCGGATGCCCGAGCGCGCCAGGTCGCGCGCGATCGGCAGCGTCATGCCGACCACGCCGCCCTTGCTCGCCGAGTAGGCGGCCTGGCCGATCTGGCCGTCGTAGGCGGCGACGCTGGCGGTGCTGATCAACACGCCGCGCTCGCCGGTCGACTCCGGCGCGTTCTTCGCCATCGCCTCGGCGGCCAGCCGGATCATGTTGAAGCTGCCGATGAGGTTGATGTTGATGACCTTCTGGAACTGCGCCAGCGGGTGCGGCCCGTCCTTGCCGACCGTCTTGACGCCGATCGCGATGCCGGCGCAGTTGACCAGCCCCATCAGCTTGCCGATCGCGGTGGCCTTCGCGACCACGGCCTGGCCGTCGGCCTCCTGCGTCACGTCGCACCTGACGAACGCGCCGCCCAGCTCGGCGGCCACCGCTTCGCCCTTGTCGACCTGCAGATCAGCGACGACCACCTTGGCGCCGGCAGCGGCCAGCATGCGCGCCGCACCTTCGCCCAAGCCCGACGCGCCGCCGGTGACGATGAACACCTTGCCTGCGATATCCATGAAGTGTTTTCTCCTTAACTGAGCGCCGCCATCGCGCGCGCCGTGATCTCTTCGACGTTGCCGGTACCGCTGATCTTGCGATAGCGCGGTGCGCTGTCGTCGCCGCTGTCGGCCCAGCGCGCGTAGTACTCGACCAGCGGGCGTGTCTGGCTCTGGTAGACCTCGAGGCGCTTGCGCACCGTGGCCTCCTGGTCGTCGTCGCGCTGGATCAGCGCCTCGCCGGTCAGGTCGTCCTGGCCTTCGACCCGCGGCGGATTGTGTTTGACGTGGTAGGTGCGGCCCGACGCCGGGTGCACCCGCCGGCCGCTCATGCGCTCGATGATCGTGCCGTCCGGCACGTCGATCTCCAGCACCACGTCCAGCAAGACGGAAGCGTCGCGCATCGCCTGCGCCTGCGGGATCGTGCGCGGGAAGCCGTCGAACAGGAAGCCGTTCGCACAATCGGCCTGCGCGATGCGTTCCTTCACCAGGCCGATGATGATGTCGTCGCCGACCAGCGCGCCGGAGTCCATGACCTTCTTGGCCGCCAGGCCGAGCGGCGTGCCGGCCTTCACCGCGGCCCGCAGCATGTCGCCCGTGGAGACCTGGGGGATCGAGAATTGGCGGCAGATGAAAGCAGCTTGTGTGCCTTTGCCGGCGCCGGGTGGTCCTAACAGGATCAGTCGCATCCTCGTCCTCGTTCTGGTTATCGGTCGATTATCAGGCCTCGGCCGCGAGCAGACGACGCACCCGCTCGAGGTCTTCGGGCGTGTCGACCCCCGCGGCGGGCGCCTGCGCCGCGCGGTGCACGGCAATGCGTTCGCCGTGCCACAACACCCGCAGTTGTTCGAGCGCTTCGATCTGCTCGAGCGGCGACGCCACGAGCATCGGAAAGCGCCGCAGAAACCCGGCCCGGTAGGCGTACAGGCCGACGTGGCGCAGCGGCGCGGGCTGCGGCAGCCGCGTCACGCCGTGCGCGTTGCCGTCGCGCCACCAGGGAAGGGGCGCACGCGAGAAGTACAGCGCGCGGTCGGCGGCGTCGGTGACCAGCTTGACGACGTTCGGGTTCAGCAGGTCGGAAACGTTGTCGATCGCATACGCCGCGGTGCTCATCACGCAGTCGCTGCGCTGTGCGAGCAGCGTCGCGCAGGCATCGATCAATGCGGGGTCTATCAGCGGCTCGTCGCCCTGCACGTTGACGACCAGCGTGTCGTCGGCCAGGCCCAGCAGGTCGCAGGCTTCGGCCAGGCGGTCGCTGCCGCTGGCGTGGTCGGTGCGTGTCAGCAGTGCCTGCACGCCGTGTTGCGCGCAGGCGGCGACGATGCGCGGGTCGTCGGCGGCGACGACCACCCGCTCGGCCCGCGACGACGCGGCGCGTTGCGCCACGCGCACCACCATCGGCAGGCCGGCGATGTCGGCCAGCGGTTTGTTCGGCAGCCGCGTCGATGCCAGCCGCGCCGGCACCAGCACCACTAAGCTAGGGTGTGTCGGCATACAAATCACGCCCGCCCGAAGGGTGAGCACCCCAAACGGGCGCACTCGTTGTTGCAAAGCTCGCCGGGTGTCCAACCCGGCTGCGCTTTGCGCCTAG